>Ga0209068_10000028_pt1 | contig 94878 bp, 80 predicted proteins | sample ColStrG_CSR_2012_FD_187200 | JGI IMG/M metagenome (GOLD analysis project Ga0209068, IMG submission 187200) | Freshwater sediment microbial communities in response to fracking from Pennsylvania, USA - Cold Stream Run_MetaG_CSR_2012 (SPAdes)... | ecosystem: Environmental > Aquatic > Freshwater >...
GGCGTGACCGGAGCCCCGGGCCACAACGCCGCGCACCAGGTCTTGCGCGACTGGAAAAAAGGTCGGTTGAAGGAGGCTGCCGCATGAATAACGGCAACTCCCGTCCCGATTCCAGAAAAGCGACTGCCGACATCGTGATTCTCGGCGCGGGCGTGATGGGTGCGGCCATTGCATTCCACCTCGCCAAACGGAAGGCGGGCAAGATCGTGGTCGTCGATAAGGGCCATGTAGGGCAGGGTGGAAGTGGGCGATCCTCCGCACTGATCCGCATGCACTACAGCTACCCGCCTGAGGTGCAGCTCGCGTTGGTCAGCCTGCACATGTTCGAACACTGGCGGGAGGTGGTGGGCGGAGAAGGAGATTTCCGCAAGACCGGCTTTGTGCGCATTGTTCATCCCGGGGAAACTGAGCGGCTGAAGCAGAATGTGGAGATGCAACGCAAACTCGGCGTCAACGTGCAGCTTGTCGATCGCGCCGAACTCAAGGAACTGGAACCCGACTGGATAGTGGATGAGGTTGAACTGGCCGCCTACGAACCCGATTCCGGATATGGCGACGGCGCAGGAGTGGCCAACGATTTTCTGATCCGTGCCCGAGACCTCGGGGTCGAGTATTCGTCGAAGACTCAAGCCTGCTTGCGGATTGAAGGCGGGCGCGTGCTGGGGATCGGCACCAGCGGCGGCGAAATTACCGCTCCAGTGGTGGTAGCGGCCACTGGCCCCTGGACTCGGCCACTGTTTCAGCAGGCGGGGCTTGACGTTCCGATCGAGACCGAATATCACCAAGTCGCTATCCTGAAAAATGCCCCCGGCATGAAGGGAGGTGGGTGCGCCTGCATCGACTCGGTGACCGCGACTTACTTTCGCTCTGATGCTCACGACAAATTTCTTATCGGTGATTTTTACGGGCAGCGTGACGCTGATCCAGACAATTTTCCGCAGCGTGCCTCCGAGCAGGACCTCGAAGAAATCATCGAACGCGCCTGCCGCCGCGTTCCAAAACTGGAGAATGCGGAAGTCATGCGTGGAGTGACCGGGGTCTATGACATGACGCCCGACTCGCGTCCGCTGCCGGGAGAATTTCCCGGTATCGGCGGGCTGTTTGTCTGCGCCGGATTTTCCGGAATGGGCTTCAAAATTTCCCCGGCGGTTGGTCTGGTGATGTCGGAACTATTGCTGGACGGGCGGGGTAAGACCGTCGACGTCAGTTCGTTTAGCCCGGGCCGCTTCGCGGCGGGCCGGCCCATCAAGGCAGAGTACGAGTACAAGGACGATTAGAGTAGCTATCGATTTGTCATCCTGAGCGGAGACTTTCCATTCGCTCGCGAATGGAAAGTCGGAGTCGAAGGACCCCTACCCAGCCGCTGTGGCACGGGAGCAGGAAGTGGATTTCCGCAATGTCCGGCTGCGAGACTCGGATAGGGCGCTGGAAAAATAGGGGTCCTTCGACTCCATGACTGCTTCGCAAAGCGAAGCAGTCACTCCGCTCAGGATGACACGGGGAGAAGTTGAACATTAAAGCTAAGGAGCACCTATGGCGAAAAAAAACATTCTCGATCGTCTCAAGGACGGTCCAGTCCTGGGCGACGGTGGTTACTTGCTGGAGCTGGAAAAGCGGGGCTGGGTCAGGGCGGGTCCGTTTACTCCTGAAGTCGCCCTGCTGTATCCCGACGCTCTCCGAGAGTTGCATATCGAATTCCGGGAGGCTGGCGCGGATGTGCTTCAGGCGCTTACGTTTTACGCCAGCCGCGACAAACTCGCCACCGTCGGTCTGGAGAACCAGCTCGAAGACCTCAACCGCGCTGCGGTGAGAATCGCGCGCGAGGTCGCGGGCGATAAATGCCTCGTGGCAGGCAATCTCAGCCTTACCTGGATGTACGAGCCCGGCAGTCCTGCGGCCGCGGACCGGGTTCGCAAGACCTTCGACGAGCAACTGGCGGTACAGGTAGAGGAAGGTGTGGACTTCATTATCGGCGAGACTTTTTCCTGGCTGGGTGAAGCGCTGATCTGCGTCGAGCGAGCCAAGAGGACCGGTCTGCCGGTGATGGTGACCGTGTGCTTCGAAAATAAAGAGGAGACTCTGGAGGGCAAGTCCGCCGCCGAAGCTGCCAAGGCCCTGCTGGACGCCGGCGCTGACATCGCCGGGGTAAACTGTCTGCGTCCCCCGGTCCACATGCTGGGTGCAATGGAACAGATGCGCAAGGAGGTCTCCGGCTATCTCGCCTGCCAGCCAGTGGCTTATCGAACCCCCAAGGACAAACCAGACTTCACCAGTTTGCCGGAGTTTCCCCTGGCGCTTGATCCCTTGCAATTAACCCGCAAGGAAATGGGAGACTACGCCGTCCAGGCTCGCGACATGGGGATCAACTACATTGGCTCCTGTTGTGGCTCGGTCGCGATCCATGTACGGGAGATGGCGCGCGCGCTGGGCAAACTTCCAGAGGATGGACGTATTTGGAAGAAGGGCGGCGAAAAGCCGATGTCGGCCTATGAATACTACGGGCACGATGTTGTGGCGGAAAGAAAACGTTGAAAGCGCAGGGATTCTCAAGGTTCGGGCGCAAAAAAATGGGCCAGCCACAACGCCGGCCCCAGTGTTTCTTTGGGTGAGAGAGATAGCTGTGTTAAATCGCGAACTGGCTGCAAAACAGTAGATCCCGGGACCAACCTGGAACGGGTCAGCAGCGGCTACCCGTTCGTGTTCAATCGAGGCTAAGGGATCGTGAGTCTGCGTTTGTCAACAGTTGTTCACGCAATTGTCATTTTCTTGTTAAGCCGATATTGAGCAAGCAAGGCATTCGAAGCAAGTCGGCAACAGCGTTTAGTGCGCGTCGTAAGCGGGAGTGTCAGGGGTAGGCGGATCGTAATCCCGGCCGTATAGATTCTTGTGGCCGGCCGGCGTGTTGGCGGGAACCAGGCGGAGCACGCCGAGCGTAGAACTGTTCTCTGAAACTGTGACTTCCCGGTTCATCGCCTTCAGCGCTTCCGGCAGTGCCGATTCGTACCAGACCCGAAGCGCGTATTTGCCCGCCGGCACGTTCGCGATCACGATCTGGCCATGCTGGTCCGAAACCGCGTAGTACGGCGTATCCAGCGCAAGTACCACCGCGCTCATTTCGGGATGGATGTTGCAGAAAATGTATGAAATTCCCGGCTTGTTGAAGTGCACGTCGCGCGTGCTGCCGGCTTCGTACAGGCCAAGATCGAAGCGCCTGCCCTCAAAAAGCGAAAAAACATTATGAAAGAAGGGATCGTGGTTGGGAAACGCAACCACCGCGCCCACCGGCACGACCAACACGTGCGGATCGAAGCTCTTGTTCCTCTGCACCAGGCGCGGGGGCTGCGCCTGGCGGAATGCGACCGGCTTAGTGGCACCCGCGGCCGGCGTGAGCCAAACTACCACGTTGTCGGTTGCGCGCTCTGTTGCTGCTTCATCTCCCCTCGCAAGAGCGACACGGGCGGTCACAGTGACTTCCTGCGCGCCGGCAAGGCTCACCCCGAGGAGCACTAAATAGATCCAACGGCAGATGGAAGCAATCCTTTTCACGCTCAAAATAGAAATCCCATCATCAGATTCACCTGCTCCGCGGTGGGACTTCCCGCGTCCAGGTCAAATGTTCTCAAGTGACGGATTTCTCCGGAGAAAAGCAGGTCAGAGCGCGGCCGGTAAATAAAATTCAGCAAGGCGCTGCGGTTCTGCAGCAGCGCCGAGGGGAAATAACTGGGGCTGAGCGGGTAAGTTCGCACATCTCCGGCGAATGGATTGTCGACGCCGAAGGCGCCATTGAACTCAAGTTTAGCGGAAGCCTTGAGCTTGAGCTGCGACCATCCTCCCACCGAGTTCAGAGCCTGCAACTGGGCGTACGGATTGGGACTGCCAGTGAAAAGTACGCTGCGCCCAACCCCGCCTCCCAGGCCGCCGATGGCGCGTCCACGATAGAATTCGCCGGTCAGGCTGAGGTGCCGCGACAACGGAATACTCCAGTCGGTCATCCCCGCCCAGCCATCCACCCGGTTGTTGAATACCCAGTTCTGGCGGCTGTAATAACCCGCCGCGCCCAGCGTCAAGGGCACACCAAGAACGCTTCGAGTCCAGGCTACCCTCGCAGCATAGGCCGGTTGTCCCGAACTCTCTCCAGCTAGCGCGGGGCGCTCGAAGGCCGAGTTGGGCAACTCCCCGGTAGCATTGTCCATGATGCCGCCCTGCAGCGTGATGTACTGGCCTTCGGAGAGCTCAAAGCGATGCTCCACTCGCACCTGCGGAATCCATCCCCAAAGGTTGCCGGCATAACCAAAAGCAGGTATGGCAAGCGACGCGAACGAAGTCGGCGACAGTGGGGAGATGAAAGCGTTGTCTTGCCCGGCCACGATCGAGGTGTCCTTCCAATCCATCCGCATACTGGCGATGCGCAGTCGCACCAGCCCGAAATTGACTCCGTCCAGGGTGTTGGTGAATCCGCCGGAGAAATCGACCTGAAGGTTTCCCGTCGTTCTCGCGCCGGCCAGACGCGGACCGAAAACCTCCAACCCGAGCTCCGACTGTCGCAGGCTGGCGCCCAGCGCCCGTCCCGGCAAATTGGCACCCGAGCCAATGGCCCAGGTAGGAAAGTCCTGGTTGTCCACGGATCCACGGTTGCCAAACAGATTCAACAACATGATTCCCGAAAGCCTCATCCGGTATTTCGAGGCGGCCTCGATTTTTGTCTGGTACTGATCATCGACCTTGCTGCTCAGCAACTGGGAGGATTCTTCCAGAGAGGCGATGCGGTCTTCCAACGCAGCAGTTGGTGCAGCCTCGGAACTGGCTGCCGCCTCGGGCTGGCTTCCGGAGTTATGGGTCGCCTGCAGTTCCCGCCGCAGCTGCTCGGTTTCGGCCCTGTACTGCCCAGCTTCCGAGCGCAATTCAGCCACCGCACTACGCAATTCGCGCACTTCTTCCTGAAGCTCGCGGACTGCGGTCGTCATGGTGGTTGCATCGGTTGATTGCGCCAATTGTTGTGCCAACGGTTGCGGCGCCGCCTGCGTCCACCCCGGAACGCTTACCATCAAGAGAAACCATCCGATTGCGGCAATTCTCATTTGATGGCCAAGGGGTTTTGGCCAACGACCAGCGACCGACGGCCAACGACTGATTACGCCAGGCAAACGATTCTTGTGCTTCACAATCCGCCTCCCCGTAGAAATATCGTGACGATGCAGCCTCGTGAACCCAGTGGCTGCAGCCGGGCTTGGGCCGGGAGAGCTACTCCAATTGCGAGTGTTCCGTCCGGGCCATCGGCGGTCGCCCTGGCTTCCCATCCTTCCGGTTCTCAGACGTGCGCTCGTCCGACGATGACGCCAACGGAAGCAGCAGGCGAAATACAGTTCCTTCCGGCGAGGTCTTCTCCACGGTCACGTCGCCACCATGATCCTGAACGATTTTCTGGACCACCGTAAGCCCCAGCCCGGTTCCGTTCTCCTTGCCGTAACTGATGAAGGGCTCGAACAGCTTGCCGCGAATCAGCTCCGGAATGCCTCGCCCGTTGTCGCAAACCCGAATCTCGACCCCGCCTTGAACTTCGTTCAGCGCCACCTTGATGCTGCCGGCTTCCGGCACAACCGCCTCGCAGGAGTTCAGCAAGAGGTTGTAGAGCGCCCGCTCCAGCTTTTTCGGATCAAACCATCCGGTGCTGCTGCCCGCCTGGCTGACGCTGATCCGCACCAGGTGGAATTCCGGATGCACGCGGATCGCCTGCACCACGCGCTCCACCGAGTCCTTGACACTGCCATACGCCGGCCGCAAGGACTCGCGGGTGCGGGAAAACTCCAGCAGCGAATCGATGAGATCGGTCATCTGATTGACCGCGACTCGCACTTCCTGATAAAGCTCCTCCCGCTGATCGGAAGACAACTTACTTTCGCAGAGAAACTCCGCATTGGCCACGATCGCCGCCAGGGAATGGCGCAAATCGTGGGAGATCGAACTGGCCATGCGTCCGATGGTGGCCAGCCGTTCTGCCTCCAGCAGCTCCTGCTGCGTTTTCCTCAAGCTGGCGCGCATCCGGTTGAATGCCCCGGTTACTTCGGCGACCTCGTCGCCGCCGTGAGCATCCAGCGCGTAAGTGAAGTCACCCTTCTCCAGCGCCCGCACACCCTCGACCAGATTGGCCAGGGGACGGGTAAAGGTGTGCGAAATCAGGAACACCAGCGCGCTGCCCACCACCACGGCAGCCAATCCCAGGGCCAGCAGAAGACGATTCAGGCCGTCGAGAAATGCGGTTGCCTGATCGTAAGACTTGAGTACACTCAGGCGCACCGAGGGATTTCTTGGCCCGGCCAGTTCGAGCGACGTCATAAGAAACCGCTCTTCCCCAAGTTGAATCTCTTCCGGGCCGGAAACTTTGGGAGCAGAACGAAGAACGCGCAGCCGGTCCAGCTCCGTCTCCTGCACCGGGGCCAAGGTAGTCTTGACGACGGCGTCACTGTAGTAAAACGCCACCTGGCTGGCGGCAATGCGGCTCACCTGCGAGGCCACCTTGTCATCGATTTCGTAACCCACCACCAGAAAACCCAGCAGCCGGTTTTCTTCCGCAGCGCCGAAGTAGATGGGTTTGAGAAAGACCTCGTAAAGGTGCTGCCCGCCAAACCACCAGTGCCCGGAGCTCTCGTCATTCAGCGTATTGGCGAATGACTGCTGTGCCATTTCGCGGTTCAGACCCGGAGACGAGGTGTGCAGGGCGACCACCCGACCGGTTCGATCCGCCAGCACGAAAAGATCGCTGCCTGCCAGCCGCCACAGGCCGCTGGATGCATCCTGAATTGTGGCTTCGTGCTGGGTGGTCATCAATGCCCGCAAGTTGGGCAGGTCGGCCAGCAGCTCGGCCGAATGGGTCAGCGTAAGTTCGCGTTCCCGCTGAAAATTCTGGAAGGTGCTGACCGAATTTCGCAGGTCGGCGAAGATTTCCCTTTTGACCTGCTTTTGTACGCTATGCCGCACCAGCAGAAGGCTGGTACAGGTAAGGCCCGCGGAAATCAGCAGCATGGAGAGCAGAAACTTGGTTCGCATCCGCAGCTTCAGCATGACCGATCTCCCCGGCGGGCGGCCTCATCACGGCACAAATTTGTAGCCCATGCCGTGAACTGTTCGGAAGTGTACCGGATTGCCCGGGTCTTTCTCCAGCTTCTGCCGCAGCTTCAGGATGTGATTGTCCACGGTGCGGGTTGAGGGATAATTCTGGTATCCCCAGACTTCATTCAGCAGCTCGTCCCGCGAAATCACCCGCTCCGCATTTTGCGCCATGAATTTGAGAGTCTTGAACTCCTGGGCCGTAAGTCCGATGGTCTGGTTGTCCCGGATGACTTCCATCTTGCTGAAATCTACGGAGATCCCATCGAACGAAAATGCCTCGCCGGTACCCGCCCGCACCGTCCGCCGCAACGCCGCCCGCACCCGGGCCAATAGTTCGCGCGGGCTGAAGGGCTTGGTTACATAGTCGTCCGCGCCCAACTCCAGCAGCAAGACTTTATCGGATACATCGCTGGCAGCACTCAGAACAATCACGGGGAGAGCCGGCGCCTGGCGCTTGAGTTCCCGGCAAACGTCCCGCCCGGACATCGCTGGCAGCCGCAGATCGAGCACCACCGCAGCCGGCGCCGCCGCGCGATACGCTTCCAGCGCTGACTTGCCATCTCCGCTGATTTCGACGGTAAAGCCTTCCGCCTCGAACAGTCGCTTGAGCGCCTTCTGGACAGCGCGATCGTCCTCCACCACCAGAATCCGTTCCATGGGCCCCCCCGAATAAGGAATCCCCAGGCTGGGCATCTCGCCGCTCTGAGCGGCCGGACTGCGGGTGCCTTCCAGTCTCATTTTCCATGCTCCGCAATCCACCAGCTAAGGCAGGGGACTGCTATTCAAGCTTACTACCACTTCCCGGATGACCGAGGCCTGCGACAACTTGTTGACAATATTTTTACAACTGGGAGTAGGCTACGGGAACACCAGGAAGCGTTACCGCCCGAACAGGGACGCTCCATAACGAAGTACCGGCTGCATATCTTCTGCAAGCACGTCAGGTTCGTAAATTTCCAGATAATCGACATGCTGACCGGCATTGTTCGGGCGCATTCCTTTATCGATTGACTTTCTCAGAGCCAGGGGAGGATCGTCCTCAGCGCCCATACGTTGCGACCGTAGCGTGGCAGCGGTAGACATCATAAATCCCGTAACGACCTGGCCACTGCGCTCTATAACCACGCGATCCCCATAGGTATCAACTGCTCTCCCGCTATTCAGGCCATCGGCTTGCAGCGCAAACTGGCGGGGGTACTGGAGGCCCAGACTAACCATCTGGTCCCTGACATAAGCCTTCTGCCGTCTGTCTGGAATCGGAAGACCTAAATGCAGCGCCAGTGAAAAATACTGGCGGGGGAAAATCGACGAGTAAGCACTAAACGTCTCCTTCCAGGCATTGAGATACTTCTGAGTGGTATAGCCCAACTTCTCCCACTGGACGATATCGTTCTGGGAGTCGGGTAAAGACATCTCGGCCGAAACACAGGTCGGGCCGGCGGCGGCAATCTTTCGAAACGAAGCCTTGCTCCCGTACCGGACTGAAATCACTTTCAGGAAAGTGAACCACCGGGACAAGTAGGTTTGATCCCAAGGCACCGGCAATGGCAGCAGGGTTCCTTTGCCCGGTCCATACGGGATGGCGAACATTCCGCTTTGCGCCCCCCGAACTGCCCAGCTGGGCGTTCCAAACCCTGGTATTAGAATCAGTTCCACCCACTTGCCATTTTTCTCGGCGTTGGCGAAAACGGTATCAATCTTGTTGAAGTCAAATTTGCCGTCCTCCGGTTCGATGTCTGCCCACGAGGTCCGGAAAGTGAGCCCTGACGTATTCGGATTGCTGTATGCGTTTAGAGTTGGATTGCTGGTATCAAAGAGTCGCCCTACTCGGTTCGGGTCAATCGCATTTACGACCGCTATGCCGTGGGGCTTATTGGTTCCCGCCGAAGCTGGCTGCTGGTTGTGCTGAGCATGAGCCGGCAGGAAGGCCAATGACAAAGATAAAGACAAAAGGCACACGCCAGGAAGGGCTGGAACTGCCGACCAAAGCCTTGAAATGCGCATGCGGTGCTCTCCCCTGGAAGGCGGGTTAATGGTGGAGATATGACGATCCATTTGAGATCGCCGGACCCGTGCAATCTGGCTGAGATTTCATTTTCGACGTCGAAAACGTACGCATTGTACGCCCAACCCGTCTGCTCAGAGGCCGGTGAGACGATTTTCGTCCGGGAGCGGGCCCCCAGCGAGAGTGTGCAACCTGAATGCAAGTTCCGCCGAATTCTCGGCAACCAGTACGGAACGCCGCGATCAAGTCTCCTGGAATTAACTCCGCACGTCATAGTTCATGCAGCCGGGCGCTTGCCAGAATTGGGGGTGTGCACTATAGTTGCCCCGATTTTCCACTGAAAATTACATCCTGAGGAGAACTTGAACATGCGCAAGGTCTTGCTGGTGGCTTTGGCTCTACTTGTGTCTGGGTCGATCGCGATGGCCCAGGACAAGGTTGATACGAAATGGCACTGCTCAAAAGCAGCTACTGAGCACAAACTCGACGTAGGCGACGCGCCGGACCACATATATTGGATCGGGCAGGGGACCTGCGAGTCGACCTCAAGCAGCGGCGAACTCAAGGAAAAGAGCGGACAGTACACGGAATTCCACGACGCATGGAAAGCGTCCTTCAACTTCCACGGCTACTTCAACGCGACCACGGACGATGGAGACAAGGTTCACTACACGTATGAAGGATCCTCTTCCACCGACATCACGAAGCCCGCCGCCAACAAATGGAAGATCGTGAGCGGTAGCGGAAGACACAAAGGCATCAAGGGTTCGGGGGGTTGCGCCGGAAAAGTCAATGCGGACGGCTCCGCCGACTGGGAGTGCACCGGTACGTATTCGATGGCCAAGTAAGCCGAGGTGTAAGCCTAACGGGGCTGTGGGTCCGCCCGCAGCCCGTGTCCTTCCGTCCGCATCATTCGGCTACAAACAGGTTTTCCGCAAAAGGCCATTCCTGGTCAATCCACTGTGCCTTGCAGAAAAAGCCGGTGTCTTTGGCGATCTGGGACAGTTCCTGGGGACAATACTTGTGGCTGCTCTCCGTCCAGATGGTTTCGCCTTCGACGAACGATACCGTCAACCGCGCTCGGGGAATGGTCACACTCTGTTTTCGCTGTGACCGCAGGTGCATCTCGACGCTGCGCTGTTCCGGATTGAACCTGGCGACATGCTCAAACTGTTCCAGGATGAAATCCGCGTCCAGTTCCCGGTTAATGCGGGCGAGCAGGTTCAGATTGAAGGCGGACGTGACCCCCAACGGGTCGTCATAGGCAGCCAGCAGCTGGTGAATGGGCTTTTCCAGGTCGGTGCCCAACAATAGTGAGTCGTCGGGCTGCAATATCCGGCGCATTTCCCGCAGAAATTTCAGGGCTGCGGGGCGGTCAAAATTTCCAATCGTGCTTCCCAGAAACAACACCAGCAGGTTCTGGCCCTCACGGCGCCGCGCCGCCACTTCCACCAGGCCATCCAGATATTCGCGCTCGAAGCCCACAATGCTCATGCAATCGATATCCCCCAGTTCGCGCGCACACATGGCCAAAGCGGTTGGGGAAATCTCAATCGGAAAATAAGAAATATGTTGACGCCGGCAAAGTGCCTGCAGTAACCAACGCGTTTTCTTGCCGCTGCCGCTGCCCAGCTCTGCCACCGCCACTCGCCCCGGGATCTGCTCCACAATCTCGGACGCGTGGCGCCGCAACAGGCGCTCATCCGCACGGGTCAGACCATACTGAGGGAGAACACTGATCACCTCGAACAATGCCGACCCGACATCGTCATAAAGATATTTGGAAGGCAATTCTTTCTGCCCGCTTCTGGTGAGACCGGCGCACACCTCGGTGGCAAATTCCTGCGCCGGATCGGAAGTGATGGCGTGTGTCAGCATGAAATGGCCCCTGTAATTCATCGGTTATTTCCTCACGCAGCGAAATCCCGCATAGACGTACTGGTAATGCGGCTGGAACCAATTTCGGAAGGAGCGGCGAAGCATGCACGCCGCCGTGCGGGTGCTGCCCCCCTTCATCACGTAGTGCTGACCATCGAAGAAATTGGCTGAATAGCCGGGATAAAACGAAAACGGCTCGAATCCAGAAAACGGGCCGAATGGTGTCACTGTCCACTCCCATCCGTTTCCAATCAGGTCGGCGACGCCGAAAGCGCTCTGGCCTTCCGGAAAAGCGCCCACCGGCGTGGGATCCCAGCGCTCGAAATCAAAGTTTCCCAGCCGGGGGTTAGGGGCTTCTGCGCCCCAGGGATACTGCCGTTCATGTCCTTCCGGCGTGCCGTAAGCGGCGCGATGCCACTGCGCTTCGGTTGGCAATTCCTTCCCTGCCCACCGCGCGTATGCACCGGCTTCCGCGTGGCTCACGTAAACCGGCCAGTCGAGCGGCAAGGGAACATCTTCAAACATGGTCCGGTAGTGCCAATCGCCGTTGGCACGCCGCCAAAAAACCGGATGTGAAATGTTCTGCCGCGTCTTCCAGGTCCAGTCGGCGTCATTCCACAAAGCCCGGTTCTCATAGCCCCCTGCGTTCATGAACTGGAGATACTCGCGGTTGGTGACTTCGTACTGATCGATGGAAAAGGCGGGCACTGCGGTGGTGTGGGCTTCGTATTCGTTGTCCCAGCCAAACATGGCGGTTTGACAGCGTGAAAGACCGAGTGTCGCCATGCCCGACGGAATCTCCACCATGCCCGGTGTAACCGGAGGCACAACCAGGTCAGTCAGCCGCGGCTTTCGCACCTTGTTGTTGTGCGGCAGCTGGTGCAGCATGTAGGCCAGCGTCTCCGCGTGCATGAGACGATGTTCAATGGCCACGTTCAGCAACTGGCTCGGGGAAGATTCTTCCTCCGCCGATCGCTCCGATCGCGTTGCACCCGTCAGGCCGCCGTCGATGGCTCGACGGACTTGACCGACATACTCGTGCACCTCCGCCAGAGATGGCCAGTCCGACGGTTGGTCCGACGGCAGTCCCCCGTCGACAGGGTCGATGCCGAAGGCAAACAGGTTGTCCAATTCGGAATGGAAGGTGCTGCGTCTCAGAATTCGCTCCCGCAGCAGGTTCCAGTCGAACGCCTCCACATGGCCGACGTAAAACACAATGCGGTGACGCTCTGGAATCGGGCGCTCGTAAAGGAACTCGGGCTTAACCTGATCGAACAGCTTGTCGGTCTGGAGACGAGCCTGGTGGAGACGTGCCAGCAACTCCTGCCGGACTTCGACTCCGCTTTGCGTAGCAAGCATCACGGCCTCCTGAGTGGTTGTCGGGCTACGATTGAAAGCGACACGCCTGGTTCGGAATCGCAGGTCTATTGAGATGTTCGATCTCGGAGAAAGTTGCTCAGTTTTTGACTCAAAGGAGAAATTTGAGGGGGAGGTCCGAGGCTTCTAGCCGCTAGCTGCTGGCTTCTAGCCAAGCCTCGGCGTCAGGGGCTAGAAGGTTGGAGCTAGAAGCTAGGAGCCAGAAGCCGCACTTCTAGACCAGAGCTGCCTGGTATTCCTGGTATGCGCCCTTGAAATCAGTGATTTGATGATTTCCCTCGAAGTGCCAGATCCTGGTGGCGACTTCATCAATCAGGTCCTCGTCATGGGTGACCAGCAGTACGGTTCCCTGATAGCGCTGCAGTGCGATATTGAGCGCATTGATCGATTCCAGGTCCAGGTGGTTGGTGGGTTCGTCGAATACCAGCACGTTGGGCTTCTGCAGCATGAGTTTGCAGAAAATCAGGCGTGCCGCCTCTCCTCCGGAAAGAACTTCGGTACGCTTGTCACCGTCCTCGCGAGGAAAGAGCATTTGCCCGAGCAAGCCGCGGATCTCTTCATGCGAGGCGCCCGGGTCCCATTGATGCAGCCATTCGAAGGCCGTGATCCCGGGCTGGATGAGGGCCTTGTGGTCCTGGGCGAAATACCCAACTGCAGCTTCGTGGCCCCAGATGACCTTGCCGCCGTCCAGAAATTGCCCGTCATAACCGCTGGTTTTACGCAGCTCGGCTTCGGGGATGGTGGGAGAATTGGCCAGCAGCGCATTCACCAGCGTAGTTTTGCCCGCTCCGTTCCGGCCCATTAATGCGATCTTCTCTCCGCGCACCACACTGGCCGTAAAGTCGCGAACCACTGCGCTGTCACCATAGGACTTTGCCAAACCTTCCACTTCCAGAATGTGCTTGCCCGAAGGACGCTTCTGCTCGAACTTCAAATACGGCCGTTGGATGTTCGACCGCGCCAGTTCGGTCACCTGCAGACGCTCCACTTCCTTGCGCCGCGACTGCACCTGGCTGGAGCGAGTGCCGGCAGAAAAGCGAGCGATGAACTCGTTCAGCTGTGAAATCTTCTTTTCGCGCTGCGCATTCTGCGATTCGATCTGCGAGCGAATCTGCGTCTTGGCCACGACCATGTCGTCGTATGTTCCGGTATAGGTAATGATGGTTTGATAGTCGATGTCGGCGATGTGGGTGCAAACCCGGTTCAGGAAATGCCGGTCGTGCGAGATGACGATCACCACACCGTCATATTGATTCAGAAAACCCTGCAGCCAGTGGATTGAATCCAGATCGAGGTAATTGGTAGGTTCGTCGAGCAGCAGCGCCTGCGGATGTCCGAAGAGGGCCTGAGCCAGCAGCACCCGAACTTTTTGTCCGCCTTGCAGCTCACCCATTTTTCGTTCATGCAGGGCATCGGGAATATCCAGGCCTTCCAGCAAAATTGCCGCGTCACTTTCCGCGCTGTAGCCGTCTTCCTCACCGACGATGCCTTCCAGCTCGCCCAGCTTCATGCCGTCCGCGTCGGTCATCTCTGGCTTGGCATAAATCTTGTCGCGCTCTTCCATGGCCGCCCACAGGCGCTTGTTGCCCATGATGACCGTATCGAGGACGCGATACTTGTCGAAGGCAAACTGGTCCTGGCTCAACACGCCCAGCTTCCGGGGACGGACAACGGTTCCCTTTTGCGGGTCGAGCTCGCCGGTCAGGAGATTCATGAAGGTGGATTTGCCGGCGCCGTTCGGCCCGGTCAGGCCATAGCGCTTCCCCGGCGTAAACGCCGTGGATACCTCGTCAAACAGAACTTTGGCGCCGTAGCGCATAGACACGTTGCTAACTGAAATCATGGTTTTACGGGAACTGCGGGAAATTGCCCAATGGGCGGGGACGCAGCTTCTGTATTAAGAATATCACGAGCGATGGTTGGGTCCCGGATAATGGAGGATGGGCGTCTTCGCCCGTCTTGGAGAGAGCACAGCCGACGGGCGGGGACGCCCATCCTCCAAGAAGCCCGTGAGCTACCACTTCGAAATACTAGAGCAAGATTCCACGCAGAATAACGTTGGCAACCGAAAAGTAGATGATCAGTCCCGTGACATCAACCAGGGTGGCGACAAAGGGAGCTGACGCACTTGCGGGATCGAGTCCGCAGCGGCGAAGCAGGAAAGGCAACATGGATCCCGCAGTGGTCCCGAACAGAACTACCCCGACGAGGCTACACCCGATGGTGAGCGCAACCACCCCATAGTGCGGCCCGTAGGTCCCGCTCAGCTTATGCCAGAGGAGAATCCTCGATATGCCGATGACGCCGAGAATGGCTCCCAGGGTGACGCCAGCGGCCAGCTCGCGCTGAATGACACGCCACCAGTCCCGCAATCGGACTTCGCCTAGCGCCATAGCCCGGATGACAAGAGTCGTGGCTTGCGAACCCGAGTTTCCACCGCTGCTTATGATTAGCGGAATGAAAAGAGCCAGCACCACGGCACGCTCAATTTCTGCGGAGAAGAAACCCATGGCGGTCGCGGTCAACATCTCGCCCACAAAAAGAATGGCGAGCCATCCTGCCCGTTTGCGCACCATCTGTGCGAACGTCACTTCCAGGTAGGGACCGTCCAGCGCCTCCATACCGCCGATTTTCACGATGTCTTCTCCGGCTTCCTGCTGAATCAGTCCGGCAACGTCAGCGCTGGTGATAATGCCCAGCATGTGTCCTTCCTGATCCAGAACGGGTACCGCCAGCAAACGGTGCTTGGCCAGCACTTGCGCGACGGTCTCCTGGTCGGCATCTTCCAGAACATGAACGTAGTTGGTACGCATCACTTCACGAACTTTCCGTGATCTTTCAGCGGAGAGTAGTTCGCGGAATGAAACCACCCCCAACAGATGTTGCGACTCGTCAAGCGCGTATGCGTAATAAATCATCTCAACCTGGCCGGCCTGTTGCCGCGTCTCGGCGATGGCTTCTTCCACGGTCACGTCCGGCGATATTTTGACGTAACCGGCATGCATGAGCGCGCCCGCTTCATCTTCCGGATAGGGGGACGCAGCCAGGCCGTGGCGGCTTCGTTCGGCAATGACTGCGACTTCCATTTCACTTGCCTGCTGCAGCACCTGGTCGGTAAAGTCCCGACCCGGAAACCAGCGTCTCTTAGGTGTTGCGCCGCGAGTCAGGAAAAGTTGGGTCACGCCATTTTTGCGCGCATAGTCAACCAGGGCTTGTGCGCGGTTTTTGCCGTGAATGACCTCGGCAGGAATGTGCAGGTTCTCCGCGAACCGAAGGTGGCGATCGACAGTTGGGCGGTCCTCGGCATGCACTGCGGACGATTCCTCTTTGGAATGCACGTAGACGGCAATGCAGACGGCCTGCAGATGGTCGGCTACGCGTCTTGCCCGGCGTAACAGCATGGCGGTCGACGGGTCAGCTGTTATGTTGACCAGGATTTTTTCTGTTTGCGCTTCCGCCGCCTCGGCCTTGCCGGCATGGCGCGCTTCCAGCGCCTGAGCAGTCTGGCGAATCGCCAATTCCCGCAAGGCCACCAGAACGGGCTCCTGAAAGATCTGCCCTGACTCGTTCTTGATCTTTTCCGACGGATAGATCACACCGCGCTCCAGACGGTGAAGCAGCGCGCGCGGCGTGACATCCACAATCACAACCTCGTCGGCCTGCTGGAAAAGCCAGTCGGGCACAGTCTCACGGACGCGCAACCCGGTCAGCTGCCAGATCTGGTCGCTCAGGCTGGCCAGGTCCTGCACATTCATGGTGGTAAGAACATCGATACCGGCGTGCAGCAGCACCTGAACGTCCTGCCAGCGTTTTTGCCGCTCCGAGCCGGGTGCGTTTGAATGCGCCAGTTCGTCCACCACACAAACTCGCGGACTCCGCCGCAAGACGGCCTCGACGTCCAGCTCTTCGGCTGTGCCGCCACGGCATATGACCCGCTTGAGCGGAACAGTCTCGAATCCATCAAGTCGTTCGCGAATGTCGTTGCGTCCATGGGCCTCCACCCATCCGACGACCAGGTCCGTCCCACGGGCCTTCACCTCTCGCGCGTCTTCCAGCATTTGATAGGTTTTTCCGACACCAGGGGCGTAGCCAAGATAAATCTTGAGATGGCCTCCAACGGTCAGATGAGTCATGGCATTTTGCCTTTCGCCTAGTGTGGTTTTCGCCTAGTGTGGGAAGACACGAACGTCCATACCTTCAGCGGCCCGGATCAGACGGCTCACACCGGTTCCCCACAAGCGTGCCTTCCAATCCTTCTTCATGCTGTGTCCCACAAAAATCTGCGTGATGCCGTGGGAGCGTGCGTATTGCACGATCGATTCGATGGGATCGCCGGCCTCCAATATGTCCACCCGGGCGCCGGCCGCGCGAGCCTGGGCCAGTTTTTCTTCCATTTCCGCATGGTCCTGCTCGGAAGAATTCGGCGATCTCACGTAAATGGCCAGGACATCGCAATGAAAGCGAGCCGCACTCTGACGGGCGCTTGCAATCATGCGGTCCGTGTTCGCGTGCGTGGTCAGGTAGATCAGGAAGCGCTCCTGCGCACGTGATGCGGGCTCGAGATCGTGGGACTGTAAATAGCGTTGCAGTCCGGCATCGATCACGTCGGCGGAAAGAACCAGGGCCATCTCCCGCAGCACCGACTGCTCTGGCGGCGCCCCTTCGGTGGGGGCGTCGACAACCACGATTTCGTCCGCCTTGTTGAGAAACTCCCGCGGAATAGTTTCCGTCACCGGCGTGCCGGTCAGCTTTTCCACCGCCTCGCGCTGATCTTCGATGTGCTGCAGATTCACCGAACCAACCACGTTGATTCCGTGTGCCAGCAACTCCTCGACATCCTGCCAGCGATGGGCGTTACGGCTCCATGGGTTGTCGTAAGCCAGGCCGTCGACTACGCACACCTGGGGATGACGCAACAGAATTGCCGGAACGTCTATGACTGGGACACCCTCTGTGTCGATCGTCGGGACAATTTCGAGCGTGTTCAGGATCGGCTTGATTTCCGGCGGGACCTGAGGTTGCAGAGCGCCCACGACTACGTCTTGCCCCCGCTCCTTGCGACGCCGGGCTTCATCAAACATGCGGAACGACTTGCCGACGCCGGAGGCGTAGCCTAAAAATACCTTTAGCCGGCCGCGAGTGGAGTCTGGCCGCGCCGGATCGATTTGGGGCAGATCGGTATCAGGCATTCGCTGGCATTGTAGCGCCCGCATGGAAAGTTCGTACACCGGGATGCGGGAGTAGCCGTCACAGCCGCAAGACCGAACTTTTGTCGGCAATGGCATGCTGACCAACGCAGCCATTTTGATTTCGCCGTGCCGGTAGAGCAGCGGTGATTTATCCTTGAACTTCATATGCCGTGCCATTCCGCACCTCCCCGAGATCAGGAACTGGTTCAGATCGTGAATGCCGCGCTGGCGGATGCTTTTCAGAAGAGCAGCAGGTGGCTGGCCTGCAAGCCCGGGTGTTCGCAGTGTTGCCACGGAGTTTTTGCTATTAATCAACTGGACGCGATCCGCTTGCGCAAAGGGCTGGCCGAGCTTGAAACCCAGGATCCAGAGCGCGCGGCGCGGATTCGCAAGCGGGTGCTGGACACGGTCGCACGACTCTCCGAGGAATATCCCGGCGATCCGGTGTCGGGCATCCTGGACGAAGATGACACTGACGAAGCAGCAAAACGCTGGGATGATTTCGCCAATGCGGAGCCCTGCCCCGTGCTTGATCCTGCGACTGGAACCTGTGAACTCTACGAATATCGCCCGGTAACTTGCCGCACTTTCGGTCCGGCGTTGAAGTCGGATGGCGACCTGGGGCATTGCGAATTGTGTTTTGTCGGAGCCACGGAAGAAGAAGTGATCGCGGCTGAGATGCATCCCGACCCGGATAATCTCGAAGCCGCCCTGGTAGAGGAGCTACAGAAAACTACGGGGGAGTGCGGAGAGACGATCATCGCGTTCGCGCTGGCGCGGTGAAGCCCTCAACCCTTCTTTTTCTCCAGCTCACTCCAGCGTCTGTAAAGCTCGTCTACCTTGGCCTGAGCGTCGTCCATTTCCTTGTGGGCAATGACAAGGCGCGGGCCGTCACTGGCAATGGCCGGATCTTCGAGTTGGGCGCGCTTGGTCTGGAGCAGTTCCTCAGCGGCGGCGACGCGCGCTTCGATGCTGGCATACTCGCGCGCTTCCAGATACGAGAGTTTGGTTTTTGTCTGCGATCCAGGAGCAGAAACTGCCCGCGGTCCTGACGCCACGCCAGCTTTCACTGACTGCCTGCGTTCCGCCTGCCACAATTCCCACTGTGAGTAGTCGGCGAAGCTTTCGGCGCCGCCTTGTCCGTCGAGACCCAGCACGATGTTGGATACGCGATCGAGCATGTAGCGGTCATGCGTGACCAGCACCAGCGAGCCGCGAAACTCCAGCAGGCTCTCCTCCAGTATCTCGAGGGTCGGAATGTCGAGATCGTTCGTGGGCTCATCCAGCAACAAAACGTCAGCGGGCTGAAGCATGAGTTGCGCGATCAGGACTCGGGCCCGCTCGCCTCCGGAAAGCCGCTCTACCGGCTGATTGAGCTGTTCGCCGGTGAACAGGAATCTTGCCGCCCATGCCGCGACGTGGATTACGCGGTCCTGATAAATTACCGAATCACCTTCCGGGGCCAGGGCGCGGCGCAGGGTTACGTTGGCATCAAGCTCCCGAGTCTGGTCGAAGTACACGATGCGCAGCCAGTCGGCCCGGCGAATCTCTCCGCTGGTCGCTGACAATTCTCCGCGCAACAGCCGCAGCAAAGTGGTTTTGCCGCTACCGTTCGGGCCGACTAATCCAACCCGCATCCCTGCGGTGATGACAAAGTTGAGATCCGCAAAGAGGGTGCGATTTTCTATGCGGTAACTGACATCTTCCAGTTCGATCAGCCGCTTGGTCTTGCGGTCGCTTGCGGAAAAATCGATTTGCGCGGTTGCGGTCCGGGTCCGGGCATTCAGGTCGGCCAGGTCTCCCATTAACTCGTTGGCCTTACCGATTCGGGCCTTTGATTTCCTGGTCCGGGCTTTGGCCCCGCGCCGCAGCCACTCAATCTCGTTGTGAACCAGATTTTCCAGCGCTTCCTGCCGCTTCGATTGCGCGTGCAGAAACTCTTCTTTCTTTTCCAGGAAGGTACTGTAATTTCCCCGGACGCGGAGCATGCCATCGGGATAAACCCTGCTCAGTTCTGCCATGTCAGTAGCGATGTTTTCCAGAAAATACCGGTCGTGACTCACGATCACGCTGGCGAATGCGGCTTCTTCGAGCAGCGCTTCCAGCCACTCGATGCCCGCGAGGTCCAGATGATTGGTAGGTTCGTCCAGCAGCAGGATGTCGGGCGCCTGCACCAGCGCTTCCACAATGGCCAGACGTTTCTGCCAGCCGCCGGAGAGCTCGGCCGCATCGGCATCGAGATCTTCAAGACCGGCGCGGCCCAGGGTTTCGGCAAAACGGGTTCCGCGCTCGGTCTGGTGAACTTTGGAGCGCTCCAGGGCGCGCTCGGTTACGGACCGCACCGTCGCCCCCGATTCGAATTTCGAGTCCTGTTCGACGTAACTGACTCGAAGCCGTTTGCGGAACGCTATTTCTCCTTCATCGGGAGTCTCGTCGCCAGCCAAAATACGCAGTAACGTGGACTTGCCGGATCCGTTCGGGCCGATCAGGCCGATGCGGTCGCCTTCAGAAATCGTGAGCGAGACATTCTGAAAAAGCGGATTGGATCCGAAGGCTTTCGAAATCCCCTGGGCATTGATAATCGGCGGCAATCGGCGCGGTCTCCTGAATATCCCTATTGAAGATTATCAGGAAACACATATGGGCTCGGGTCGAACGGTCGTTCCGCGAATGGTTTTCTCTGCGCGCTTTACGATTCCTTTGCGACCTTTGCGGTTAAAGGCTTTTGAGCGCAAAGGAGATCTCATCTCACAAACGTCAGTCCGTGAGGCACGGCGTGAGGAAAGACGTATGCGTACAGCATCACGATCCCCGCGACGATGGCGCCGAGTGCAACCGAGTGCCACACCACGAATCGGAAAATGACTCCTTCATTCCCCACCTGGTTCGTCGCTGCAGTCGCGATGGTGATGGATTGCGCGTCCACCATCTTGCCCATTACGCCGCCTGCGCTATTAGCCGCACACATAAGCACCGGATCGATACCGAGTTGCTGTGCGGTAATCCGCTGCAAACTTCCAAACAGCGTATTGGACGAAGTGTCGCTGCCAGTGAGCGCGACTCCGAGCCAGCCCAGGAACGTGCCAAAGAACGGATAAGCCCAGCTCGTCCGCGTAAAAGCCAGGCCCAGTACGGCATCCAGCCCGGAATAGCGGGTCACGTAACCCAGCCCCAGCATGAACGAGATGGCAATCATCGCCAGGCGCATGCGCACCAGCGTGTGCCAGAAAGTTTTTGCCAGCCGCACCGGCGTGACCCCCAGCATCAGGCCCGAAACAATCGCGGCCAGAAAGCAGCCGGTTCCCGTCGCCGACAGCCAGTTGAAATCGTAGCGCGCGGCCTCGGCAGTGGGCTTGGCTACAACCGGCGCGGCGCGGTAGATCGCGTTGTGCAAATAGGGAACGTCCCAGCCCGGCGGACCGGGACGAACTTTGCCATCCGCCAGCACAACCTTGAAAGCGGGAGTGGTGGCCCGGTTCATGGCCAGCTTGACCGACGGCAGGCCCCAGACCAGCACGAACAGGGACAAGACCGCAAACGGCGTCCACGCCTTCAAAACTTCTCCTATGGGATAGGAACGAACTTCCAGGTTGTCATCGAAATCGGCCGCCGCCCAACGGCCACCAAACTGGTCGGCGATTCCTTCGGCGGACGGCGGCAGTGGATTTTGCTTACCGTCGTAGTCGAAGCGCCAGATTTTCTTTGGTTTCCAGAAACGAAGGAAGGCGACCGTGGCGGCGATCGAAACCACGCCACCCATGATGTCCACCAGGTTGCTGTCGACGTAGTTCGACCAGAAAAACTGGGTCAGAGCGAAGGAAACACCCACCACCAGGATGGCAGGAAATACTTCAAATGTTTCTCTCCAGCCCACCATGGTCCGCACCAGCCAGAAGGGCACAATCACCGCAGTAAAGGGCAGGATGCGGCCAATGGTCGCGCTGAGATCGGATTCCGGCAATCCGCAGACGGCTGCGAGGGTATGGACAGGTACCCCGATCGCGCCCCAGGCCACCGGCGCCGTGTTGGCAATCAGATTGAGCGCCGCGGCGTGAAACGGCCGGAAGCCGAGGCCGATCATGAAAGCCCCGGCGATGGCGACCGGCGCGCCGAATCCTGCAGCCCCTTCGATGAAGGCGCCAAAACAAAATGCCACCAGCAGGACTTGCAGGCGGCGATCGCCCGTAATTCCGGCGACCGATTCCTTCATGATTTCGAACTGGCCAGTTTCGACGGAAATGTCGTAGAGATAAACCGCAGCCAGCACGATCCAGGCAATCTTGAGCAACCCGAAGGCGACTCCGTATCCGAAACTCATCGCCGCCAGCATCAACGGCATTTTGAAGAATATGATCGCCACCGCTGCCGCCGTCGCAGCGCCCGCAATGGCACACCAGTGTGGCTTAACCTTCAAACCAACCAGCAACCCGAACAAGACAAAGATGGGAAGAGTCGCCACCAGGGTAGAAAGCCACCAGTAGCCGAATGGGTCATAGACCTGAGTCCATTGCATGGGGTTGCCCCTGAGTGTTCAGCACTCAGCATTCAGTATTCAGCACTCAGCACGGTACATTCTGTCATCCTGAGCCAGGCAGTGGGTTCGCTCGCGAACCCACTGGCGAAGTCGAAGGACCCCTACCCTGGCAACGCGTAATGTTCCCCCGAGCTCTCACGCGGACAAGCGCCATTTAACCGAGAGCCCCGCCGTCCAATAGGGGTCCTTCGACTCACCTGTTCCTTCGCTGCGCGAAGGAGCAGGTTCGCTCAGGATGACACTACTGAGTGATCCGAGTGCCAAGTACTAAGTGCTAATTGCCAACTGCCGCCTTCCAGCTCGCCGGCACCTCGACATAAGAACGATCCAGGGCGGCGATTGACGTGCACCCGAGCAGCTTCAGAGTACGATCCACATCAGCCCGCAGGATCTCGAGGGCGCGGGCAACACCCGCCTGGCCCGCGGCGGCCAGGCCGTACGCATAAGCGCGCCCGCATAGAACAGCGCGCGCGCCCAGGCAAATCGCTTTGACAATGTCGCTGCCGCGTCGCACGCCACCGTCCATCAACACTTCGATCTGACCGTTCACCGCTGCTACGACCTCGGGCAGCACGCGCAACGTAGGTGCAACCCCGTCGAGCTGGCGTCCACCGTGATTGGACACCACGACGGCACCAACGCCTGCATCGATCGCGCGGCGAGCGTCGTCACCGCAATGTATCCCCTTGATGACAATCAAGCCGGGCCAGAGTTCGCGGATCCAGCGCAGGTCTTCCCAGGTCACCGCCGCACGGGCCAGAGCTGCACTCACATCGACGAGTTCCATGGGCCCCTTGCCCGGAACCACGACATTCGGCAGTTTGGACAGGCCTCCGTCGAGGAGATAGCTGACGATCCAGCCCGGCCGGACCAGCATTTGGGGAAGGAACGGAATTTTTTCCAGCAGGCTGCCACTCATCAGTTCTTTCATTCCGTTGCGGTAATCCCGCTCGCGCATGCCAGCCACTGGCGTGTCGATGGTAACCACCAAAGCCGAGCAACCCACCGCCTTGGCGCGCTCAATGATGGCCTCGGACGCTTCGCGGCCGCCCATCAAATAGAGCTGGAAGCAGACCGGTCCGGAAGAAGCCGCCTTGACGTCCTCCACCCGGTGTCCGGAGATGGTGGAAAGAATGTAGGCGGTGCCGGCAGCGCCAGCCGCCCGGGCCGCGCCCGCCTCGCCGTCGGGATGCATCAGGCGGCTATAGCCCACCGGAGCCAGCAACGCCGGGAAGGAAACGTCGAAGCCCAGCACGTGCGTCCGCAAATCGCAACTGGGTACGGGCACCGCATAGCGCGGCCGGAAAGTAACGTCATCAAACACACGGCAGTTCTCCCGCATCGTAACCTCGCCGTCAGCACCGCCGTCCAGGTAATCAAAAACCGGTCTGGGCAGTCGGCGGCGAGCCATTGGCCGAAAATCGTGGATGCACACAACATGAGGAGACGCTACCGCGCGTGCCTTACTCATCTGCCAGGTCCACCATGAGGATCAGTTCGCTCCGTATTGAGCGCATTAGCATAACCTAGAAAAATCACTTTGACCGCAAGATCCGGATAGTCCACGCGGCCCACCGGCCTTAGGCTTTGAGCACTATGACAACCAATGCGATACTCAACCTGACCGCAGCAAACGTCAGCGAAGCAAACGACATGGTACGCAGCAATGACAACCGCTGGCAAGCCGTCCTGGCTCGCGACGCAAATCAGGACGGCAGGTTCGTCTTCGCCGTCTCCTCAACCGGAGTTTATTGCCGTCCGTCATGCCCGTCGCGGCGGCCGCGAAGGGAAAATGTCACATTCTTCCCCAAGCCGGATGACGCTGAGAAGGCCGGCTTTCGGGCCTGTCTGCGCTGCCGCCCGAAGGCGATTGGCGCCAATCGCCAGACAGAAATGGTAAAGGCGGTTTGCCGCTACATCGAACAGCACCTGGACGAACCGGTCACGCTAAGCCGCCTGGGATCGGAGTTCCGCCAGAGCCCGTTCCATCTGCAGCGCTCGTTCAAGGCGGTGCTCGGCATTTCACCGCGCGCCTACGCCGATTCCTGCCGTATGAACCAGCTCAAGCGCAACCTGCAGGCTGGGCATTCGGTGACCCGCGCCATGTATGACGCCGGATACAGTTCCAGCAGCCGGTTGTACGAGCGTACCGCTTCGCAACTGGGCATGACGCCCGACTCGTATCGTCGCGGTGCCATCGCGGCACCGATCCGCTACACCTGCGCCAACTCTCCTTTGGGACGGATGCTGATCGCGGCCACTGAAAAAGGCATCTGCGCCATCCAGTTCGCCGACTCTGATGACGAACTCGAGCACGGCCTCAAGCACGAGTTCCCTTTTGCCGTACGGCGACGCGATGACGCTGCCATGCAGAACTGGAGACAGGACCTGCTTCGCCAGATCCACGGGCAGCGGCTGAACTCGTCTCTGCCGCTCGACATTCAGGCCACAGCATTCCAGCGCAAGGTATGGACGTATCTGCAATCCATTCCATTTGGCGCAACCCGCTCCTACGGCCAGGTCGCGAAAGCCATCGGACAGCCGGCCGCTACCCGAGCCGTGGCTCGCGCCTGCGCCACCAACCGCATCGCCGTAGCCATTCCCTGCCACCGTGTGGTCCGCACCGATGGCGAAATGGGAGGCTATCGCTGGGGAGTTGATCGGAAGAAGGCTCTGTTGGACTTAGAACAAACAACCGCCCAATGAACGGGTGCCCCGCCCTCGTCTCTCCCGGTGTTTGGGAGAGACAGGGCGGGAATTTTTAGGACGCAGCAAACTTATTTCTGCATCTGAGCGTAAACTCTGCGCGCCGAGTTCAGCATTTCCAGCACGGCATTTTTCTCCGCCACTGTATTCCAATCCTGGTTGGACTTCGTCTCTTCGATCAGGCGATCAATCCAGGCAATGAAATAGGCAGCGTCATCCGTCGGCTTTGGCTTCGAACCCGCGACCGTCACATAGATCGGACTGGTCGTCGCGTAAGGATACTGGTCGAGCACAGGATGCTCGGGCTTCTCACTCCATGCCCGCAACAGGCACCAGCCGCTTCGTGAAATCGGAATGGTGTCTTCCGCGTCAGCAGTCCGGCCGTCGCCATTCAGCTTCAGATCACGCGCCACTTCCCCATCGCAGATCATCTGCAGATGATCGATCGGGACGAACGAGCGCAGCCACACGCTGATCTTCACCTTGTTCTCGCCCGCCGGCAGATGCAGTTCGTCGCCCGGTTGCCGGTCTGCGAGCGAAAATCCGAGCAGAGGTCCGTTGGTGGCAAAAGTGCGGCCATGCTTCAGCGAATCCAGCCAGGTTCCAATATTGAGAGGGCCTGCCGGAACGCGGGCATAAACCCGGTTCAAGCCCACAGGACCGCGCAAGGAAGCAAAATTGGCCATGGCGTCGGTGCCTGCCGCGGTGGGCAAACGAAATCCGCAGTTGAGCAAGCGGTACCAGATCTCAGCCGTCAAGCGATGTTCCGCGAAACCTACAACTTCGATGTAGTCCACCTTGCCCAGCGCCACGTCAGCCGGCAGCTCTCGCGCGTCTTTGAACGGGTCGCTGACCGTTTCGTAAGGATGCGCGTATCCCACCAGTCCCTGCTGCTCGTGAGCCATATCGGCCACCATCGCATTTGCCGGAAACAAGCTGGCCGCTGCGGTGTTCGGGTAGCCCGCATAACCCGGCAGCAAGAAATTTCGGGTCAGGTGCAGCAGCCCCAGATGTCCCCAGTAGCTGGTGTGAAATTCCTGGCCATGCAACAAAAGATTGGCCGCCGTTGAAGCCGGATCGGGTTTGGTGCTGAAGTAAGCGATGTCAGGAATACGTTGCTCTTTATTGACGACCAGGTCTTCCACGATCTGCAGATTCTCCGCCGCCGCCTGCGCCACCAGATGACTGGGCGTATTGCGATAGGCGCCTCCATAGTTCATGTGGACGTGCACGTCTCCGCTTGCCCAGCGGAAGTTTGCATCCTTCGGCAGACTTAGCGGTTGCAGACGAATCGTCACGCTGGAACTCTGCCCGGCTGTGATGGTCACGCTTTCCCGCTCGAAGCGATATTCGACGCCCTTCATGACTTCCACATCCACGCGTCCCGCCGGCACCGTCAACTCGGAGCGCCCTGGGGTGTGGAAGTAATGGGTCTCGAACGGGCGCTCGGAGCGGACGAAACTATCATCCGCAGCCATCCAGGCGTTTTCAGGAGCGTAGGCGCGGCCATCTTCACCGACGACGAACACGCGCGCAGGCGTTGGATGTCCAGCCTGGTCCACTACTGCAATGCTGAGCTGTCCCACAGCTTTGAGGTAGTGCCTGTCTTTGGAATTGGAAACCAGCTGCGTCTGCGCGCCGCCGGGAACTTCTTCCGTCCAGAGTGCTGTATTGCCCGCGCGGTTGGAGATGAAAGCGATGCGCTTTCCATCCGGCGACCAGCGCGGCGCTACATTATCAAAATCGCCGTAAGAAACAGGAAAGACATCGCCACCTTGCGCCGGTATCACCCAGAGCTGATGCCATTGCTGGCCCAGATACGACGCATATACGATGCGCTTGCCGTCCGGCGAAAAATCGGGACGCGCCTTCCATGCCGTTTCTTCGTAGTGGATCGGACGGGCCTCGGCGCCAGGTTCGGCTTTCATGCGCCAGAAACCACCCGTACCATAAATGTGACCGCGGTTGGAAACGAAAAGGATCTCCGTTCCATCCGGCGACCATGCCGGGCTGATCTCGTGATCGAATTGACTGTAATAGTAACGGGTCAGGTCGCTGCGATTCTCACCCGTCAGGCGGCGCACGTTTGTCAATTCACCGTTACGGAATTCCCCCACAAAGATGTGGAAGCGCCCATTCAACGAGGTGGAAACGAAGGCGACCCTCTTGCCATCCGGCGAAAAGCGAGGCTCCACGTTGACCGCGCCACCCCGAGTGAGTTGCTGCGTGCCTTTCGTCTCCAGGTTTAGCGCCCAGAGTTCCATCGCATCTTTGCCATACGCGGTGTAAATAACCCAGCGCCCATCGGGCGAGCAATCAGGCTGATAGTCGTAGCCCGGGCCGGCAGTCAGTTGCTCGGCAACAGTGGAGTCGAGTCGCTGCCGCCACAGCGATCCCGCCATCGAATAGACCACGCTGCGCGAATCGGGCATCCAAGCCACCGAACTGGGCCCGGTCGTAAGCTGGGGCAGATACATTTCGCGGAAGTAGTACGCGTGCGGCTCGTTGATCTGCTTGAGAACGGGATCGCGTTGGGCGAAAAGGTGCGGGAAGGAAAAAAGAAGCAGAATTGAAAGAAAGGATTTTCGTGTCAACAAGGATCCCTCCCGACGCCATGCCACGGCGGGGATTATAACGCGGGCATCATGCTGACAATCGCTTTCGCACCAGCCACCAATTGACCAGCGCGACCAACGCAGTCGCCAGCAGGATCAATGACCCGCTTAGACTCACCCCGGCGATCAATACCATGCAAATCCCGGTGCCCAGCACCGCGAAGTACGTTCCTCCGGGAAGACGAAACATGGCAGCCCCAGGCTGTTTGCGACGGAATACAGGTAGCGCCGCGCAAACCAGGCCGTAATAAAGCAGCCGCGCGACCGCAGAAAGGGTCGCATTCCAAGTGAAGCTGCCGAAAAGCGCAAGCAGCCAACTCAGCAAGGCAAATGCCAGAATCGAAACATACGGAGTCCGGAATCGCGGGTGAATCGCCGCAAAGATGGACGGAAAGTCTCCATTCTCTGCAAGCGCAAAGGTGATACGCGGCACACCCAGCATGTTGGCGCTGAGATAACCGTACACCGAGACCAGCGCACCCACAGACACGAAGGCGGCGCCGCCACTCCCGAGCGCGAGTCGCGCCACATCCGCCAATGGACGTTCGCTGTGCGCTGGATCGGGCAGAACTCCGATGACGACCCATTGAATCGCCGTGTACAGCACAGTGCAAGTGATCAGCGACGTGAACAAAGCAAAGGCGACATCACGCCGGGGATTCCTGGCTTCGCCCAGGGGAGTGAGAGCAGTTTCGAATCCTCCATAAGCAAAGACAAGCAGCAAACAAGCCTTCAGCCATGAACTTGCTCCGATGCCGCTTGGCAACACGGATAACGCCTTGTGGCCCGCCGCCAGATAGAACGCGCCCGCAACAGCGACCAGAAATAGCGGCACCAGCTTGGCCACGGTGAAAACATTGCTGACCATGGTGCTGGCTCGCACGCCGCGGTAGTTAATGACGGTCAAGAGGCCATACAGGAAAGTGAGGATGAGGAATCGCGGGAGCGGTTCCTTGGCTTGCGGCCAGAATTCGCCGCAGTAGATTACGAACAGGTCGGCCGTGGCCGCGGGCGCCGCCAGCCGCACCAGCCACAGCATCCAGCCCATTTCAATTCCGAGCAGACGACCGAAGGCGGCACGAACATATAGGTAGGGGCCTCCCGCCTGGTTAAATTGTGAAGCCACTTCGGCGAAACACGCCATGATGACACCGGCAGCCGCTCCGGCCAGCAAAACCGCCCATTGGCTGGCACGACCGATAAGTCTGGCTACATCGGAGGGCAAGCCGAAAATTCCGCTGCCGATGACGGAGTTCACCACCAGAGCCGCCAGACTCCACCGTCCGATTGCACGCACCAGACTGGATTGTTCGCTTCCAGGCAAGACGTGTTTGTATCACAAGAACCCCTGTCAGCTATCGGCTTTCAGCTGTCAGCCACCGCAGAATTGGAGAGGAAGTGGGCGCGGGGAATTGCAGACATATCTCAGCGGACTTGTAATCTTGCCTAACAACGGAAGACCGACGACTGACGACTGTTACGCCGCGTCGTTTTCGATCTTGATGCGTAGCGACTTCAGGAACTTGAGATCCTGATCGCTGATCTTGAACTCAGGATTCGTGGTGAGCGTGGTTACCATCGAGGTCTTGTCGTTGGACTTCTCTCCCGGCTTGCTCACACCGATGGTAGCTTCCAGCACCAGAAAAATATCGTACCCGCCGTCTTTGATTCTGGAGACGACTTCGGCGATCTGCTCGCTGTCGGCCAGCGACTCATTGATTGCCTCGCCCAGTTCTTTCATTAACTGCTTCAGTTGCTGGTCCACTTCGCCCCCTGTCGAATGACGGCCGTGCTCAACCCACACACCATTTAGTTGCCGGAAGGCGTCGCCGGGTTCGTGACGCCGCCCGCTATGCCCGTCATTGTACCCCCGAACACTGTTAAAATCGACGCTAATGACGAAGCTCTCGACCGTCCGCCGATTGACCATTCTGGCGCGCGTGGTGGCGCAGTCCGCCGGACGGAATCGGACCATCAGCGCCGTGGTAAAGGGCGCGCGAACCACTGCCAGCCATTTCGGACGCGTCTTGCACCAGCTCTGGCTGGAAGTCACAGGCTTTGTTTTCCTGGCTTTAGCCTTCATCGGTGCCGCCGCATTCTTTCGCGAATACGCTCGCTACCAGGCCGGCCAAACCACTACGATACGAGTCGTGATCGCAATTGTTTTCACACTGACATTCGTTTGGTTTGGCGTGACCTCGTTTTGGAGAGTATGGAAGAAAGGGTAAAACACAGTCGTCGGTCTTCAGTCGTCAGCAACTGACAACTGCGAACTCACAACTGACGACTGGGTTCAATAGGATCCGGTTTGACGACCAGCCCGATGTTGGGTGTCAAAAGTAGTGGTTGCTTCGAGGTTTTTGGCTAACGACTGAAGACTGACGACCGACGACCGTTTGCTATGCCCGACAGGCCCAAACCCGCCGATCCCGAAACTTCCTCGCACATCCCGGTCCGCCCCCTGTATACGCCGGCTGATCTGGACAGCCGCGATCAGGAACGCGAAGTCGGATACCCCGGTGAATATCCCTTCACTCGCGGCGTGCAGGCTACCATGTACCGTGGCCGCCTCTGGACCATGCGCCAGTATGCCGGCATGGGCGATGCCGAGGAATCGAACAAACGCTACAAGTATCTGCTGGCCAGCGGCACCACCGGCCTTTCGGTAGCGTTTGACCTGCCCACGCAGATTGGACTCGATTCTGACCACCCGCTGGCCGTCGGGGAAGTCGGAAAAGTCGGCGTGGCCATTGACTCAATCGAGGACATGCAACGCCTTTTCGACGGCATCGATCTGACCAAGATTTCCACCTCGATGACCATCAACGCGACCGCGTCGATTCTGCTGGCGCTCTATGTCGCGGTAGCCCGCCGCCAGGGCGGAGACATTCGCAGACTTTCGGGTACGGTGCAAAACGACGTGCTCAAGGAGTACATCGCGCGAGGCACATACATTTATCCGCCACAGCAGGCCATGCGCATCATCACCGACCTGTTTGCCTGGACCAACCAGAATGTCCCGGAGTGGAACACGATTTCCATCTCCGGCTATCACATGCGCGAGGCGGGGTCGACCGCCGTACAGGAAGTCGCATTCACTCTGGGCAATGGCATCGCCTACGTGCAGGCGGCTATCGACGCCGGACTTGATATCGACAAGTTCGCCGCCCGGATTTCTTTCTTCTTCAACGCGCACAACAATTTTCTGGAAGAAGTGGCCAAATTTCGTGCTGCCCGCCGCATGTGGGCGCGTATCATGCGCGATCATTTCAAAGCGAAGAACCCACGATCATGGATGCTGCGCTTCCACACCCAGACCGCGGGTTCCACCCTCACCGCGCAGCAGCCGGAAAACAATATCATCCGGACCGCGCTGCAGGCGCTGGCCGCGGTACTCGGAGGCACCCAGTCACTGCACACCAATTCTTACGACGAGGCCCTCGCCCTGCCCACCGAGCAGGCAGCGCGGATTGCTTTGCGCACCCAGCAGATCGTGGCTTACGAGTCGGGAGTTCCGCAAACCGTCGATCCCTTGGCCGGCTCCTACTACATCGAGAGCCTGACCAACGAAATCGAAACCCGCGCCACGGAGTACCTCCGGAAGATCGAGGCGCTCGGCGGCATGATCAAAGGTCTGGAGCGCGGCTACGTGCAGCAGGAGATCCAGAATGCCGCTTACGAGTACCAGCAGCAGGTGGATCGCGAGGAAGCTGTAGTCGTCGGCGTAAATCGGTTTTCCATAGAAGGAGAAAAACCAATCCCGATACAGCACATCGACGAATCGCTGGAGCGCAAGCAGGTGGAGCGCCTGCGGGCCGTGCGCTCCCGCCGGAATGCCGAGGTCTGGAAGGCCGCGCTAAAGCAGGTGGACGAAGCGGCCCGTTCAGGAGAAAACCTGATGCCGCGTATCCTGGCTGCAGTCGAGGCCAACGCCACGGTAGGCGAAATCTCGGACACGATGCGCAAGGTGTTTGGAGAGTACAAAGAAGCAGTGGTGATCTGAGCGGTTAGCGGCCAACATAGACTACGTGGGGACAGCCGCCCTCGACTGTCCACCCGAGCGAAGCTCGGCAGAGCGCGGGCACGGCTTCGATCTTCGCGCCCATCAGAATCTAATCCGAAACTCTATAGCCGCACGCCTGCCGGCAAGGTGGGCAGTAATAGAGACCATCGCTGCACAGACGGATATCGATTTGTCCCTGGCACGAACAGCAATACTTTTCGCAGTCACACTTGTCTTCGGTCAGGTCGCACTGCATGCAGTGGTACCTGGTCTTTGCGGTAGTAGCCATGGGCGAACTCTAGCGCGGGTCCAACCGCCGGGAAAGTTCCGTTGGTAACCATCAGTTGAAGCCGCCGCCGAGCCCGTGTTAGGGTAATTAGTCTCACCATTTCAGCAGCTCAACCACTGCTTTTCATCGAGGTTTCATTGCCCGCTGTCGAGGCGACCACGCCAGTCATCCGCAAGACCGCGCTCTACTCGGTACATCGCCAGATGGGCGCCAAAATGGTCGAATTCAATGGCTGGGAGATGCCTGTTGAGTACCCATCGAGCGGCGGCATCATGGCTGAGCACAATGCCGTACGGACGAGCGTAGGTATCTTCGACGTCAGCCACATGGGCGATATCCGGCTGGCCGGGCCGGAAGCGCTGGCCGCCGTCCAGCACATTTCCATGAACGATGCCTCGCGGCTTAGCGTGGGCCAGGCCCAGTACTCGGCGTTGCTTTACCCGCAGGGGACTTTCGTCGACGACGTGATTGTCCACCGTCTCGGCGAAGATGAATACTTGCTGGTGATTAATGCCGGGACGCGCGAAAAAGATTTCAGCTGGGTGCGCGACAACACACGCCAGTTCGACTGCAAGGTCGAAAACCTCTCCGACGACTATACGCAGATCGCCATTCAGGGGCCCAAGGGCGTCAATTTGCTGCAGAAGCTCACCGACGCAGACCTCTCGACGGTCAAATTTTACTGGGTGACGCGAGGCACGGTTTGCGGTCTGAAAAACATTCTGATCGCCCGCACCGGCTACACCGGCGAAGACGGATTCGAGATCTACATCCCTGGCGATGAGGAAACCAGCGTAAGGGTGTGGAACGAAATCCTCCAGGCGGGCAAAGAATTTGGGGCTGTTCCATGCGGTCTGGGCGCGCGCAACACCCTGCGTCTGGAAGCCAAGCTGGCGCTTTATGGTCATGAGATTTCTGACACCATCAACGTCTGGGAAGCGGGACTGGATCGCTTCTGCAGGATGGAGAAGTCCGACTTCATCGGAAGAGCGGCTCTCGAAAAGGCAAAGGCCGAAGGCGTAACGCGCGCCCTGGCAGGACTGGAGATGATCGAGCGCGGCATCGCTCGCGATGGTTACAGAGTGCTCGATCAGGCTGGCACCCCGATCGGGTACGTCACCAGCGGTTCGCCGGCGCCGTTTCTGAAGAAAAACATCGCGCTGGCTTACCTGCCACCTAAATTTGTTGCGCTGGGAACGGAATTGAAAGTGGAAATCCGGGGACAGGGAGTAAAAGCGGTGGTGGTGCCGACCGCCTTTTACAAAAAACCCAAAAAGCCTTAACCGCAGTGGAAGAGCACATGCATCCGGCAATACAAAAACGAAGAGCCAGAAGCTGACAGCTAGGAGCCAGAAGCTGATGCCGTATCCGACCGACTACAAGTACACCAAAGAGCACGAGTGGATCAAAGCCGACGGCAAAAGTGCCACCATCGGCATTACGCACCACGCCCAGGAGTCGCTGGGCGACATCGTTTTTGTTGACCTGCCCAAGATTGGTTCCGAGATCGCTGTCGGCAAAGCCTTCGGCTCGGTCGAGTCTGTAAAAGCAGTCTCGGATTTGTATGCTCCGGTTTCCGGTACGGTGACCGAAGTCAACGGCGACCTCGCGACCGCGCCGGAAAAGATCAACAAAGATGCCCACAGCGCATGGATGATCAAGATCACGCTGAAAGATCCCAACGAATTGAACGCTTTGCTGCCCGCCTCCGATTATGAAAAGTTCGTCGCCGAGGAGGGCTGATCGCCAGGCAGAATCGAATCGCGTGATTCCACAATCGAATAGGCCTTGAGTTTCATCTAAACAAATTCTATGCGCTATCTGCCCAAATCGCCCGCCGATCGCAAGGCCATGCTGCAAGCCATCGGCGCACGCTCGATCGACGACCTGTTCGCTCCCATCCCCGCTGAATATCGCCTTGGGCGCGACCTCAAAGTACCGCGCCAGATGGCCGAATCCGAGATCGTGGACTGGTTCCGGGAGCGCGCTCGTGAAAATGGTGATAGCTACGCGACCTTCCTCGGCGCTGGAGCCTACTATCACTATCGCCCGGTCATCATCGATTCGCTCATCTCGCGCGGTGAATTTCTGACTGCCTACACTCCCTACCAGGCTGAGATTTCTCAAGGCACGTTGCAGTCGATCTTTGAGTTCCAGACCATGATTTGTGAACTGACCAGCATGGAAGTGGCCAACGCTTCCATGTACGACGGCTCGACCGCCGCCGCAGAAGCCGTAATGATGGCGGTGCGTCTCACCGGCCGGCGATCGGTGGTGATCGCCCGCAGTCTGCATCCGGAATATCGCGAGGTGCTGACCACCTACGCCCATCATCAGAACATGCCACTCTCCACCTGCTCGTTTGGTGACGACGCGCGCCTGAATCTGAAAGAACTGGAACAATCCATCACATCGGACACGGCCTGCGTCCTGATTCAATCGCCAAATTTCCTGGGGACGATTGAGGACACCACAGCCATCGCCGAAATCGCACACAGGAAAGGTGCGATGCTGGTGGTATCGATTGCCGAGGCAGTTTCGCTAGGAATCGTCGAACCCCCGCGGAAGGCTGACGTGATTGCGATGGAAGCGCAATCCTTTGGAGTGCCACTCGGCTTCGGCGGTCCCTACTGCGGCGTGATCGCGACCCGTGATCAGTTTGTCCGCCAGATGCCCGGACGCCTCGTGGGCCAGACCACCGATCGCACCGGCAAGCGCGGTTTTGTTCTGACGCTGGCCACGCGGGAGCAACACATCCGGCGCGAAAAGGCCACGTCGAATATCTGTACCAACCAGGCCCTGGTCGCGCTCATGGTCAATATCTTCATGACCATTTACGGCAAAGTCGGTCTCAAGGAGTTGGCCAAACAGAATCTGGCCAAGACCGCGTACGCCGCCGCGCAGTTCAGCAAGCACACGAAGGTGCTCTTTGCAGGCGCGTCGCGTTTCAACGAATTCGTGGTGCAGACCAGCGAAGATCCCTACGCCATCAACAGCCGCCTCCTGGGACATAAAATCATAGGCGGGCTTCCGCTGAAGAAGTTTTATCCCGAGCTGGGCAATGCCGCACTGTGGTGCTGCACTGAGTTGACCACCCGCACGGCCATCGACACCGCGGTCGGCCTGGTCGCGGAAAGTGAGCGGTCGGTCAAGGCTACCAAGGAAGAAGTCGACGCGCAGGAGGTGGAACGGTGAAACACAAGACCCGTAAAGCCACACGGCACGTCAACCAGAACGAAGGCCTGATCTTCGAGAAGTCATCGCCGGGTAAAGCGGCATGGAAGCTGCCTCCGCTGGATGTTCCGGAGGTGGATGCCTCGGCGCTTCTGGGTTCATCAGAAAGAAAAGACCTGGGCAACCTGCCCGAAGTGAGCGAAATCGAAATCATCCGCCACTTCACCCGGCTTTCGACCTGGAACTACGCCATCGATCTCGGCATGTACCCACTGGGCTCATGCACCATGAAGTACAACCCGCGGGTAAATGAACTGGTGGTCCGGCTCGATGGACTGGCTAACGGACATCCCTATCAGCCTGAGCGGATTTCGCAGGGCGCGTTGCGCATTATCAAGACACTCAGTGACTGTCTGCTTGAAATCACCGGCATGGACGCAATCACGCTGCAGCCCGCCGCCGGCGCCCACGGTGAGCTTACGGGATTGTTGCTGGTTCGCGCCTACCACCAGTCCAAGGGTGCGCCGCGCAAGAAGATTCTGATCCCTGATTCCGCTCATGGCACCAATCCGGCAACCGCTGCGATGGTCGGCTATGCGGTAGAAAATTTGAAATCCAACGCCCAAGGCATGGTAGATGTAGCGGCGCTCACCGCACAGATGAACGACGATGTAGCCGCGCTCATGCTCACCAATCCCAACACCCTGGGAGTGTTCGAGCAGGAAATTCACAAGATCGCGGAAATCATGCACGCCAAGGGCGGCCTGCTCTACATGGATGGCGCCAACATGAACGCACTGGTCGGCAAGGTGCGCCCCGGGGACTTTGGCGTCGACGTGATGCACCTCAATCTGCACAAGACCTTCTCCACGCCTCACGGCGGCGGCGGCCCGGGATCAGGTCCGGTGGCAGTGAAGCAGATCCTGGAGCCGTTCCTGCCCACACCGGTCGCGGTCACCCGGCCCGACGGCACTCTGGCCTTCGACTACGATCGGCCGCAATCCGTGGGTCGAGTGCGTGCGTTCTACGGAAATTTCGGGATGTTCGTCCGCGCCCTGGCCTACATTCTGGCCAACGGCCCAGATGGCCTGCGCCAGACCACGGAAGACGCTGTGCTGAACGCCAACTACATTCGCAAAGGATTGGAGGGCGCCTACGACTTACCTTATTCCACGCCCAGCATGCACGAGGTTGTCTTCAGCGACAAGTTGCAGGCCAAGAAAGGCGTGAAGACGATGGACATCGCCAAGCGCCTGATCGACTACGGCTTCCACCCTTATACGACCGCGTTTCCGCTGATCGTACCTGGTGCCCTCATGATTGAGCCGACGGAGAGCGAGTCGAAAGAAGAGATGGACTTGTTCGTCGAAGCCATGCGCTCGATCGCGGAGGAGGTCGAAGAAGATCCGCAAACCGTGCTGGACGCGCCCCACTCTACGCGTGTATCACGACTTGACGAAACTGCCGCCGCCCGCAAACCGGTACTCCGCTGGAAACCCGGAAACTAAAATCATAGCCTTCCAATGGAGCGACGGGTGTCCCGCCCGTCCGGAATGCGCTGTGCGGACGGGCGAGGCCGCCCGTCGCTCCATCGATCTAGGTTCTTTTCGCCCTCAATCCAAGGCAGCAGAACAGTGCCTCGGACGCGAAGCAGCAACCTGGCGCAAAGAATCCAGCTCCGAGCGCAAGCCCGGGATCAGAACGCGGAAGAGGACCAGCCCTGAAAGGGCAGAAGAAAAACGCCAACCGAAGCAGGTTCCCCGCTACTTCTTCTCGCTGATATCCACCGCCGCGCGCGTGCTCTCCCAGTCCAGATGCATCACGCACGCACTTCCCGTCTGGTCAAAACCAATGGTGAAATTCTCCACCGGCGCGGGCAATTGCGAGACTCTCATGTCCGTGCGAACAAAATCCTCTCCCTCGCCGGGATACGGAATGCCCCACTCGCCAGTCTTCTTGCTGATGATCAGCACCCACTTGTCCGCGTTGGGAAGGGTAAAGATGGTGTAACTGCCGGTGGGAACGTCTTTATCCCCGATCCTTACATTCGTATCCGCAACCAGCGTGGTCGCCTCATTTGCGCCGGTGCGCCACACTTCCCCATAGGGCACAAGGCCACCGAAAATCTTGCGGCCTTTCATACGGGGGCTGGAGTAGTCGGTCTTGACACTCTTGCCGTCAGTGAACTTGCACTGGGCCTGCGCAGCAGGGCTGGGACGTTTGCTCTGCTCCTGTTGCGCGCAGGCCAGCAGGGTGAGTACAGGAAACAAAACAGCCGTGAATGCAAGACGTTTTGACATGAAATCTTTCTCCTTGAGCATTTGAGATTCAACGCGCAGCGTTGAGCTTCTGGCTTCTAGCTGCTGGCTTCTAGCTTTCCCAAAAACAAGCCGGAAGCCAGCAGCTAGAAGCTAGGAGCTAGAAGCCGTCTTCAGTTGCTAAATGCTTTGACGTAAGTCTTCAACGTTGGATACCGCCGGGACGCACGCAATTATGCGCCACGCAACCCACCCGCTACAATCAGGCCATGCCGGTATTCGATGAAAAGCACGAAGAACTGGAACATTACGAAACCATGATGGGCGTCCCGCGCGGCCGCCTGGCCGTGACCATGGACATGATCACCGATGCCATGGCCCTGGTCGGACAACACGGCGTCTATTGCCAAAGCCAGCGCTGGCCGGGCAAGCCTGTCCTGGACATCCAGATCGTCATGAAAAGCCTGACCGACGCGAAAGAGCTGATCCAGAGTGTCATGGCGGAACTGAGCAAGCAGGCGTAAGCAGCGCCTTGGCTGGTTTTTGGTGGGCCGCGGAAAAATGCCGATCCTCGTGAGCGTTCGGAAGGATCTTTTCTGGCAAGATCAGTTTGGGGAGGGCACGACTTCAGTCGTGCCGCAAGTCACGTAACACAGTCCGGCTTTAGCCGCTGCGGTTCGCTTCGTCAGACGGCGCCTTCACCTTTCCGAAAGCTGCTACCGCGCCAGCTTCTGATCGAAAAACTTCGCCATCATTTCCAGACACTCTTTGGTCTCTGGCAAATGGAAGTGATACCAGAACGCATGCGGCAGTGCCTCAAAGACAACCAGCTGCGCATCATTCCCGGCGCCGAGCAGCGCGCGATGAAACATCGCGGTATCGCTCAGCAACAGATCGCGGGTGCTGGTGACCAGCAAAGTCGGAGGCATTCCTCCAAGGTCTGCGAACAGGGGAGATAGGACCGGGTCCCTGCGGTCGGTTGCACCCGGATAAGGCTCGTCAGGCGCGCGCGCCGGGGATCCATCGGTTGCAACTCGCCGGAAAGACCATCCAGGGCGAAAATCTGGCGGGAGTCGCTGGGGCGGCTGAAATCGGTGAGCACTGAGAACGCGCCGAGTGCGGCCGGAAGCGGCAGTCCCAGTTGTTTGAGACGGACCGCAACTTCGCAAGTCAGAATGGCTCCCGCCGACGTGCCGAAGATCCCGATGCCGTTCGGCTTGTAGGTTTTCAGCAATTCCCTGTAGACGGCGACTACGTCATCCACTGCGGCTGGAAAAGGACTCTCCGGCGCCAGCCGGTAGTACACCGACACCACTTTGATCTTGGCCAGGTTCGCGATAGGAATACCCTCGATGAGCGACCCGGAGTCGGAAACAAATCCTCCGCCGTGCAGGTTGATCAGGACGCGCCCACGATTGGCCTCCGGCATGGCTAAAGGAGTGATGACGTCAGTGCGAACACCGGCAATGCTGCTTTCTTCAACGTTGACGGGATAAAGCCGGCGCGCCTCGGCGGAATCCTTCTTGCGCCATGCGTCCGTCGCAATGCGCCTTTCGGCCAGAGTCTGCGGCTGAGATTTCTTCTCCCCCAGTGAAGCCAGCAACTTTTGCGCCTCCGGGCTGACCGTCGAAGGCATCGGAATCACACGGTAGATGTGCGCGGTGCCATCGGGGTCGAAGCTGGCAGAGTCTGATTGTGGAGCCGAGCCGGACCGCGCGGCTGCGGCCAAGCAGAGCGTGAGCACAAGGATTGTGGCGTAACAAAAGCCGGTAAATTTCATAGGGATATTTGTAGCAGACCGCCGCCAGAAGCGAAAAGCAGTCGCTGGGGAAGGACACTACTTCAAGTCGTGCCATCAACGCAGCGTGTGTGTGCGACCGGGTCGGAGCCTGCCCTGAGCGAAGTCGAAGGGTTCCCGGTCGGGCGGCTCAAAGGGCCGCAGCCTGATCGCAGAGTGCACTACTGCAGCCGGTGCTGTGCACCGCCTGACCGGGTCTGAGACCCGGTCCCACACAGGCCAGTCGTCCAGCACTTCTAAGCCAGCGTGTACTTTCCTCGTTCGATCATCTTCTGCGCGATCTGCTGCCGCAGCTCAATCGTGTTAAACGGCTCGTGCTTCGCCAGGCGGCGCAGAATCGCCAGCTGCGTTCGCAGCATGTCCCCTTCGGCTACTGCAGCGATGATTTTCTTCGCCGCACTCTCGACCTTGTCCATCGCCTGTGCGAGATAGACCCGCGTCATTGCAATGGGAAGCGCTGCCGCAGCGTCGCCCTGACTCTCGACCATCTTTTGCGCCCGCAGCACTGCAGACTCCATCGCATAGGTCTCAATAACGATATCTGCGATGGCGCCCATGACTTCCTGCTGGTCCTGAATCGCCTGCATGTATTTTTGCGTGGCGACTCCTGAGACAAACAGCCCGAGTTTCTTGGCTTGCGCCACCAGCTTACATTCGTCCGCCAGAGGGCCCTCCAGCTCTTCGCCGACACTCGGCCCTGCCAGCACTTCATCCATCAATTTCTTGATGGCCGGCATCAGCGGCAACTGTCCCGACATGGCGCGTTTGAGCAGGAAGCCGGTGATGATCAACCGGTTGATTTCATTGGTGCCTTCAAAGATCCGGTTGATGCGGGCATCGCGGTAAGCACGCTCGGCCGGATATTCCTCGACGAAACCATAGCCGCCGTAAACTTGCACCGTCTCGTCGACCACGTAGTCGATCATCTCCGAGCCCCAGACTTTGAGAATCGAACACTCGACCGCGTACTCCTCGATAGCTTTGCGAGTCTCTTTGGCGGCGTCAGGGCTGGACTTGTCGACTTCAGCAAGAGCAACGTCCATCATGCCGACGGTGCGATAGACCAGCGATTCGCCGACGTAGATCAGCACAGCCATATTGGCCAGCTTCTCCCGAACCAGGCCAAAATCAGCGATCACTTTGTTGAACGCCTTGCGCTGTTTGGCGTAGCCGATGGCATTTTCCAGCGACACGCGGGCTCCACCCACACACATGGCGCCCAGCTTGAAGCGCCCCACGTTCAGGATGTTAAAGGCAATAACGTGGCCTTTTCCGATTTCGCCCAGCAGGTTTTCCGCCGGCACTTTGCAGTCATTCAGAATGAGCGGGCAGGTCGACGACCCACGAATGCCCATCTTGTGTTCTTCCGCTCCGACGGAAAAGCCAGGAAAAGTTCTCTCCACCAGAAATGCGGTGAACTTTTCGCCGTCCACCTTGGCGAACACAGTGAACAGGTCGGCAAAGCCGGCGTTGGTGATCCACATCTTCTCGCCGTTCAGGACGTAGTGCGAGCCATCGGGCGAAAGTTGTGCGCGGGCGCGGCAATGGAGGGCGTCGGACCCGGAGGACGCTTCCGACAAAGCATACGCGCCCACAATTTCACCGGCTGCCAGCCGGGGTAGATATTTCTTCTTCTGCTCCTCAGTGCCGAAGTACACGATCGGAAGCAGGCCGATGCCGGAATGCGCTCCCCAGGTGGTGGCAAAGCCCGCGTACTTGGCGATGTGGTCGGCAATGACGGCGGCGGTGACCTTATCCATCTCCAGGCCACCATAGGCCTCGGGGATCTCCACTGCGCTCAGACCCAGGTCGCCTGCCTTCTTCACCAAATCGCGGCTGATCGAAAAGTCTTTGTGCTCGATTTTTTCGGCGTTCGGGAGAATTTCGTTGACCGCAAACTCCTCCGCCGTCTGCCCGATCAGCTGATGCTGCTCGGTGAAGTCCTCAGGGGTGAAGACTTCGTCTGGTTTGCGTTCTTCAAGAAGAAAACTTCCGCCAGAGACTTTAGTGGCGGGAATTGCTGTTGTGGTAGCCATAGAAACCTTTCTTAACCACAAAGATGACCGGGAAACATTATTTAATTCTTACCAGCTACTACTTATCCAGCAAGCTTTCCTGGAAGGCTGATCGAGCAATTCTCCCGCTTACTGGACAAAAGTTCTATATCACAAATCCAATAATTCCTCAGTGATCCGAGGTGCCCTCTGTGGCTAAAGCCTTTCGAATATCCCCGCCGCCCCCATGCCCCCGCCCACGCACATGGTTACCATCCCGTAACGCGCGTTCCGCCGCTTCAGTTCGCGAATGACGGTGGCCGTCAGCTTCGCCCCAGTGCATCCCAGGGGATGTCCCAGCGCGACCGCTCCTCCGTTGGGGTTTACCCGCTCGGGATCGAGTCCGGCTTCCTTGATCACGCCCAGCGCCTGCGCGGCGAAGGCTTCATTCAACTCGATCACTTCAATGTCGGAAAGTTTGAGTCCCGCGAGCTTGAGTGCCTTCGGAATGGCATACACCGGACCTAGTCCCATCTCCTCGGGCAAGCATCCGGCGGTGGCAAAAGAAACGAAACGGGCAAGAGGCTGAATGCCGAGCGCCTTGGCGCGCTCGGCGGACATAACAACGGCAACGGCTGCCCCGTCGGAAGTCTGCGAGGAGTTGCCCGCGGTCACCGTCCCCTTGGCATGAAAGACCGGCCTCAGCGCGAGCAAAGCCTCAAGCGAGGTGTCCGGACGTGGACCTTCATCTACTTTGAAAAGAATTTCCTGGCGCTTGGGTTTCGAGCCGTTGGGCGTCGTGAAGCTCACCGGTACCGGCACAGTCTCATCGGTGAACTTGCCCGCCTGGATCGCTGCCAGCGCTTTCTGGTGACTGCGCAGCGAGAATTCGTCGGCCTCCTGGCGTGTGATCCCAACCCGCTGGGCTACTCGCTCGGCGGTAAGACCCATCGTGAGGTAAGAATCAGGATAGTGTTCCACCAGCCAGGGGTTGGGCGAAATCTTATGCCCGCCCATCGGGATCATGGACATGGATTCCGCTCCGCCCGCCAACATGATTTCCGCGCCGCCGCTCATGATGCGCTCGGCGGCCATTGAAATCGCCTGCAATCCGGAAGAGCAAAAACGGTTGATAGTGATCGCTGAGACCTCGATCGGGAGCCCGGCGCGCAACGAAGCGACGCGGGCCACGTTTCCGCCCTGCTCGGCTTCGGGCATCGCACAGCCCAGGATCACATCCTCAATCTCTTTAGGATCGACCTGCGGCACGCGCTCGAGCGCGCCCTTGATGGCGATGGCGGCCAGTTCATCGGGACGGGTCGCGCGCAGCGTACCTTTAAAAGCGCGTCCCACAGGAGTACGGACGGAGGAAGCAATGACGACATCACGCATGAGAACTCCTCAATCTATTTTAGATTGTTCGTCGACGATTTTCGATTGCAAATGATTTGTTCAGGAAAATGCGTACCTCGCCTACGGTTTCGCCCAGTCCTGCCAGGACAGTCCCTTCACGCGCGAGAATTCGGAAACATTTGCGGTCACCAGAGTGAGTTGACGTGCAAGAGCCTGTCCGGCGATCAGAAGATCATAAGCGCCAATTGGCTTGCCCAACGCTTCGAGGGCAACCCGGATCGAGCCCGCGACGCGTGCGTCCTCATCGTTGAACAAGAGCTCGACAACTGGACCGGATAGGAATGTCTCGAGAAGCTGGGCGTTCAACGCCGGGCGCGCGCTCTTGGCCACTCCATACCACAGCTCAAAACTAACTATTGCTGGGACAAAAATTTGGGCACCGCTGTCGACTGCCTTCTGAAAACGGCCACGGACCGGGGCTGGACTGCCATTGATCAATGCGATACAAGCATTGGTGTCGAGTACGTAGTTCACTTGAAGACTGCGCGCTTCGGAGTGACAGGCTGCCGCCGGGCGGACGGGAACGGCTCGGAGTTCAATTCGTCGAGTTTGTGAAACCACTCCTTCGGATTCTGGATCATTGGCTCGAGGAGCACTCCCTGGGGCACGCGCCGGACCCGCACGCAGTCTCCCTCAAAACGAAACTCCCGCGGCAGCCGCACCGCTTGGCTGCGGCCATTTTGGAAGAGCTTGGCTATGTCGGTTTTCGGCATATCGGGAATCCACACTTCAACCTAAGTATATACCAATCGTATAGACCACGCAAATCAATCATATCCGGCCTAGGGCAAAAGCGGTCAAATCTGAGTCCCAAGGGCTCGTGGAGAGTTCAATTCCTCAGCGTCTTCCCCGTCTTCAGCGTGTACTGAATTCTCTCCTGCGTCTTTTTTTCTCCGCACAATGATTTGAACGCCTCGCGCTCCAGATCGAGCACATACTGTTCACTTACCGGCGTGCCTGAGGTCACGTTGCCGCCGCACAACACTTCCGCAACTTTGGTGGCAATCTTGACCTCGTGATCCGTGATGTACTCGCCCTGGCGCATGATGTGCACGCCCATCCTCAGGGCGGCCAGAACGTTTTCGCCAGGTGCGGGGATGTCGGTCCGCGGCTGCGGAGGCTCATATCCGGCGCGGACCAGTTCCAGGGCACGGGCTTTCGCGTCTGCGAGGACGCGCTCGCGGTTCATGGAGATGCCGTCAGATTCATGAAGGAAGCCAAGTCCGCGGGCTTCGTGAGCGGAAGTCGCTACTTTGGCAGTGGCGACGGTCTCGAAGGCCTTCTTCATCGCTTCCAGCAGTTCAACGGATTCACCTCGCCCGCCCGGACGAATCGTCGCCGCGCTGTCCACCGCACGCAGCAACATTTCTTTGCAGCCGCCTCCGCCCGGCAGCAGGCCGACCCCGACTTCCACCAGGCCGGTGTAGAGTTCGGCGTGTGGCTGGCGCGCGGCCGCATGCAGAGAAATTTCAGTGCCGCCCCCGAGGGTGAGGCCAAACGGCGCTACCACCACCGGTCTGGGCGAGAACTTGATGGCCTGGGTCATTCCCTGGAACTGGCGAATGGCCAGATCAACTTCATCCCACTCTTCTTCCTGGACGGACATGAGCAGCAGCATCACGTTAGCGCCGACGGAAAAGTTATCGGCATCATTCGTGATGACGAAGGCGTCGAACGGATTGCCGAGTCCGTCAGCTTTAAGGCTCTGAGTAATGAGACTGACAATGTCGCCGCCCAGCGAATTCATCTTGGAGTGGAACTCGATGCAAGCGACGCCGCCGCCGAGATCGACCAGCGATGCGCCAGCATTTTTCTTGACCACTCCGTTGGATTTTTTCGCCACCTCAACCGACCAGACGCCGTCGGGAACTTTCACCGGCTGATAGCTCGTGGCCCGCAGATCAAAATAGACGCGACCGGAGGCGCTCTTGGGATCGTCCAGGTACCAGGATTTCTTGCCCGCAGCCAGCAGTTGTTCGACGTTGGGCGCGAGTGGGCGGCCTTCTTTCTTCATGCGGGCGACAGTGGTCTCGACGCCCGCAGCGTCCCACATTTCGAAGGGGCCGAGCTTCCAGTTAAACCCGAGGCGCATAGCCCGGTCGATCTCGACCACGGTATCGGAAATTTCGGGAATACGATTGGCGGAATAGGTCCAGAGTTCGGACAGTGCAGACCAGAGAAACGCGCCGGCCTTGTCGTTCTTCTGGGGGCTGCCTTCGAGTCCAAGCAGCGTGCGAAGGCGCGCGCCCGGGTCCTCGATATTTTTTGCCATATCCAGTGCTGGGAATTTCGGCTTCTTGACGGGCTGGTACTCAAGCGTCTTCCAATCAAGGGCGAGCCGCTCGTCTTTGGCGCCTGCCTCCCGCCCCGCACTTTTTTTGTAAAAACCGCCTTTGGTTTTGTCGCCCAGCCATTTGCGCTGCAGCATCTGGCGGAAGAAATCGGGGAGATCGAGATCGCTGCGTTCGTCACCGTGCGCGGGCGAGTCGCCCGCGGCCACACGAGCATTGCCGACCACGTGGCCCAGGATGTCGAGCCCGACCAGGTCGATGGTGCGGAAAGTGGCTGATTTCGGCCACCCGACGGCATCGCCGGTGAGCGCGTCCACATCTTCAATCGTGAGGTCCATTTCCTGCATCAGGCGAATGACGTTGAGCACCGAAAAGGTCCCGATGCGGTTGCCAATGAAGTTGGGCGTGTCCTTGGCCATTACGACGCCTTTGCCGAGCTCAAGGTCAGCAAAGTGGGCAACGGCATCCATTGCGGCCCGATCTGTTTCCGGTGTGGGGATGAGTTCCAGCAGACGCATGTAGCGCGGCGGATTAAAAAAATGGGTGCCAAACCACGAACGGCGGAAATCGTCGGAGAAGCCTTCGGCGATCTTTGCCACGGGCAGGCCGCTGGTGTTGGTGGTGACGATCGTCCCCGGCTTGCGGATGGCTTCCACCTTCTTCAGCAGTCCGCGCTTGATGTCGAGGTTTTCAACTACGGCCTCGATGATCCAGTCGACATCAACCAGGCGTTTGAGATCGTCGTCGAAGTTACCGATCGTGACCAGGCGTGCGAGTCCGGGTTCGAAGAAGGCGGCTGGTTTGGACTTCTTCGCCGCTTCGAGTCCGGCAGCCGCGATCTTGTTGCGTGCAGGACCGTCGGCATCTGGCGGGACGATATCGAGCAGATAGCTGGGGACACCCGCGTTCGCGAAGTGGGCAGCAATGCGTGCGCCCATGGTTCCGGCGCCGAGAACCGCGATTTTATGGATGCGTTTCATGACTCATCATTCTACAGGGGAAGCACGGACGGACGAGACGCAGTCCGCCCCTGTGTTCTCTGCGTCCTCTGTGGTTGGAATTCGAATTCCGCTATGGCAGTTTATCTATTGCCCACTCATTCTTGCCAGTCAGGACAACAACAATCTCGGATTTCTGTGGACGATCCGACTTGTTTGTAGCGGAACGGGATGAGAAAAGAGTGATCGGGAAGGCGTAGCGTCCCAGCTTCAGTTTCTTCCCGCGGGCGATCTCGTATGCGGTGTCGGATCCGGAGGAGAAGAACAATTCCAGGCGATCTTCCGAGCTGAGATCCTTTGCGGCATCGGTCAACATCAGAAGACCGGTTTCATGATCCTGGTTTTGCCAGGCCTGTAGAAAACGGTTGGCCGCGGCCAGGGCGGACACATAGCCCGGATCGGACCCTGGCGAAATGGCTGGAGGAACCCTGGTCTTGGACGCGGCTGATGCGAACAAGATTGCAAACAAGACAGCCAAAATCAGGAAGGCAAGATGCCTGCCCCGTATTCGCAGGAAGGCGGGCATTCCCCCTAAATGTTCGAAAGTCACAATTCATTATCTATGACGCCCCCCTCTGCTCCAAGACACCAACAAGGTTCTCTCTGGCCTATCCACTGAATCACGAGATAGCTTTGGCCAGCAGGAAGGCCGCGGCTGCCGCCAGGCCGCCGATCACGACAGTCTGCAATGCGCTGCGCATGGGGCCGGCGCCGGTGTAGCGGCCTTTCAGATAACCAAAAACGCCCAGCGCGGCAAGCGTCACAGCGGCCGAATACGCCAGCCCATGCACCGCGCTCGACAGCAAAATGTAAGGTGATAAAGGAATCATGCCGCCGGCAATGTAGGAAGCCGCGATGGTGATCGCGCTGGTGACCGCACGGCGCGGGTCGGGCTCTTCCAGGCCAAGCTCGAAGCGCATCATGAAGTCCACCCAGGCGTCGGGACGCCGGCTGAGCGCTTCCACCACGGGCGTGCTTTCATCCTGGGTCATGCCATAGGCCTGAAAGACGCGGTTGACTTCCGCCATCTCTTCTTCGGGAATTTCCTTGATCTCGCGATATTCGCGCTCCCGTTCCTGCTCATAGTGTTCGGCGTCACCGCGGGCGGCGAGATAGCCACCCAGGCCCATGGCGATGGAACCGGCAGCGATTTCCGCCAGCCCGCCCACCACGATCAGCCGGGTGTTCTGCACCGCGCCCGAAAGCCCGGCGGCAAGAGCAAAGGGTACGGTAAGACCGTCGGCCATGCCGATGACCACGTCCCGAACAAAGTTGGTGGCCATGAAATGGGTTTCGACATGTTCGGCGTGCGGCATGGTTAAACCTCCGGATGAGTTTTCAGAAATTGCAGGGCGCGTTTTACCATATCCCGCTCACCCCGGTAAGCGAGTTTACGGGGAGCCTCGTCAAGCGGAATCCAGGCGGCGCGTTTGACCTCGACCCGCATTTCCGGAGCAAGGTCGTCGATGACGCCGGACTGATAGCGCAGCAGAAAAAAAGAAACGATCTTGAAGACCCGTTGCTGGTCCCCCCAGGATCGTACATAGACGTACTTGATGTCTCCCAGCTTGGTCACCGGAGTCACGGTCAGGCCGGTCTCTTCGCGAACTTCGCGCAGAGCCGTCTGCTCCGGCTTTTCGCCGGGATCCACCAGTCCCTTGGGCAAAGCCAGCACCAGTTTCTGTGAAGTTTTTCTTGCCGGACGGGTCGATGCGGCCTCGTTCTGGGGCTCGATGACAGCCAGTTTCCAGCCTTCTCCGGCCCTTTCCACCACCACGCCACCCGCGGAAATCTCCCGAACCATGGCCCCCAAGTTAACAGGATTACTGGAGTTAGTCACCGGCAGCCCGAGGACGGGCAATTCCGTCTGGAGGTAACCATCACAGTCTGACGGACGTGCCTGGAACTCTTGGCCGGGAGCTGGCATCTTAGTTGCTAGCCAGGTTACTGGAGTAGTGGGCAAGCCGGGTGGAAATGAGGTTCCGGTGAAAAGTCTAGGCAAGATCATTCGCTCGGTACAGGCCTTCGGACGCGGCCTGACGGGGGTTGCCGGGCAGGAGCAGGCCCCAGGGTCCGCGGGCATTGGCCTGGCACTCGGTGGCGGCTTCGCGCGCGGCATCGCGCATATTGGCGTTCTGAAGGTCCTCGAACAGGAAAATATTCCAATCAGTCTGGTGGCCGGTACAAGCGTAGGAGCGCTCATTGGGGCAGCCTATTGCAGCGGCGTCACCATTCCCGAGTTAGAGCAAATGGCGACGCGCGTACGCTTTAAACACTTTGCACGCTGGACCCTGTCGCGCTATGGATTTGCCAGCAATGAGCGCATGATCAAGTTTTTGAGCAGCATTCTGAAGGTCAACACATTCGAAGAGCTGATGATTCCCCTGGCCGTCACGGCCACAGATTTTTCTACCGGTCAGGGCGTGGTGTTTCAGTCCGGACCGCTGGTAGATCCGGTCCGCGCCAGCTGTGCTTACCCGGGGATGTTTCTGCCGGTAAAAATTCGCGGACGTCTGCTGGTGGATGGCATGCTGGCCCACGCCGTACCAACGGTTCCTTTACGGGAGATGGGAGCGCAGCATGTTCTGGCCGTGCATCTCAAAGGAAATTGGGCGAATGGCGACGCTGGTCCGCGACATCTGTTCGACGTGATCGGCCAGTGTTTTGCAATTGCCCAGGAGATGAATTGCGGGGTATGGAAGGCGGCCGCCGACCTGGTCATCGATCCCGACGTCAACGGATACAAGTACGACGATTTCGAACGCTCCGCCGAACTGATTCGCGCTGGAGAAACGGCGACTCGGGCAGCGCTACCGGAAATCCGCAAGTGGATACAGCAACCGGAGCCCGGTCGAAAGCCGCAACCGACACGGCTGACCCAGCCGGTAGCCGTCGTGGCAAAGTAAATCCTTCCCAAACCATTCCATTTGCTTGTGTGGGACCGGGTCGAAGACCCGGTCAGGCGGTGCGCAGCACCGCTGTAACTGGGAAACTCAGCCATCAAGACTGGCGGCCCTTCGGGCCGCCCGACCGGGTCGGAGACCCGGTCCCACACAAGCCAAACGCGGGCGAGTCGCCCGCGACCACACGACCATGTGGGCTTTGGTTACTGACAGCTGAAGGCTGAGGGCTGAGAGCTGACAGCTTCTCCTACTTCATCACTCCACGCGCGGCAATCCCAATGTTGTCGCGTGAGGTGTTTTTCACCAGGTACATCATTTCGTCAGCCTGCCGGATGATCTCGCGCGGAGTCTTGGCATCGTGCGGATAAGTAGCCACGCCAATCGAGGCGCGAACGTTCAGATTGAGTCCTTCTTCCTGGCAGAACATGCTGGTGCGCAGGCTGTCGCGCAGGCGCTTGGCTACTACCAGGGCGGCATCTTTGCCGGTTTGCGGCAGCAGGATCACAAATTCATCCCCACCATAGCGGAAGGCATAGTCGATCAGGCGAAGCTGGGCCTTGATCAGATAGCCAATCTCCATCAGCAGCTTGCTCCCGATCAGGTGCCCGTGAGTATCGTTCACTTGTTTGAAGTGGTCGAGATCGATGAACAGTACGGTGAACTCGTAGCCGTAACGCGCCGAGCGATAGACCTCGGTTTCGAGCGTCTTGTAGAGATGGCGGGCGTTGTAGAGGCCGGTGCAATCGTCGGTGATGGTGAGTTCCTGGATCTTCTCCACCGAGCGTGCATTTTCGATGGCGATCGCGGCGTAATCGCAGATCGACTGCAGGAAAAACGATTCCTGATCGGTGAAGTTTTCCATCCTGACGTTTACCAGTTGAATGACGCCCAGAACGCGGAGCTTGGAGCGCAGGGGCACGCAGATAATGGAGCGCGTCTCCCACTTGGTCATCTCGTCAATGCGTTTGGCAAAGCGCGCGTCAGTGTACACGTCGGGCACAACCACGCGCTCCCCATGCTTGGCGACCCAACCGGCAATTCCCTCCCCTACTTTGAGCCGCACATTTTTCAGGGCTTCCGCGGCCTTGCCTACGACGATCGCGAAATAGAGTTCGTCGCGCTCCTCATCCACCATGAGCAGGGACCAGTTGTCAGGCCGAAAGTATTCCGCCATCTTTTCCATGATGGTCTGGAGGATGGAATCGAGGTCAAGGGACGAAGTCAGGGCCTTGGCCACATCATGAAAGATGTTCAGTTCCTGAGCTTTGCGGTCAGCGCCGGACGTGGCCTTGGTCATCAACAGCAATCCTCGATGGAGACAGGAGTGCTGAAATTATATGCGGCAGCGGAAAGCAGCCGCAATCAACCTTAGTAACCTGAACCCCAGAAGCCACGTACCAGATGGACATAACTCCGGCTCCCGGCGCAATAGTGGCATTCGAACTCGTTGAATACTACGGTTCACTCCCGCATCCAAATTTGTGAGCCGGGCAGGCCATGATTAACATATATTTATATTTAGACCCAACCAATCAACTCTGTTGGCCTGTGGCACGGGCAGCTTAGGTAGCAGGAGACTGTCAGGTGGAAACATTCGGCGCGCGGTTGAAGCGGGAACGGGAGCAGCGCAAGATCACTCTGGACGAGATCGCACTCTCCACCAAGATCGGCACCCGCTTTCTGACTGCGCTTGAGGAAGAGCAATTCGACCAGCTTCCTGGCGGAATCTTCAACAAAGGTTTCGTAAAGGCATACGCGCGACACCTCGGAATTAATGAAGATCAGGCGGTTGCCGATTACGTCGCCGCCAGCCATACCACGCTACCAGAGACCAGTCCCGAGGAGAGTCCCGAACTGGCAGTCATGGCCAGCCGGGTGCCAAGAACCGATGCGAGCCCGACGACCGGCCTCCCCTGGGGACTGTTCGCGATTGCGCTCTTGATCGTGGCCTTCGGCTTGGCTATTTGGGGCTTCTATTCGCGGGACAAATCCGCCAAGCCCGACCCGGCAGTTCCGGCGACGATCGAGGCCAGGAGCTCTACGCCGAGACCGGAGAGCATCGCGCAAGCCCTGCCGGAATCGGGCAGCGCATCGGCGGTTTCTCCCACACAAACCACGGTGCATGAAACGCCAGCGTCACCGTCGCCAGACGCCGTGTCCAATCCGGGGGCCTTTCTCGTCCAGATCAAAGCACGTGAGGACTCGTGGGTCGCGATCAGCGCAGATGGACGGGAAATCATGCAGGATACCCTGTCCGCGTCCGAGCAGAAGTCCATCGGGGCTCGGGAAGAGATCGTAATCAAGACTGGAAATGCCGGGGCCCTGGATATCTCATTCAATGGCAAGCAGCTCCCGTCACAGGGCGCCTACAACCAGGTGAAGACCCTCACTTTCGACCCAAACGGCCAGCGTCCCTAGCAGTCGTTGGTCTTTGGCCGGTAGTCGTTGGCTGTTGGCCGACCTGGAATGACAGGAAGCGAAACTGATGGTTGTTGGTTTTTGCCAGCGACCGAGCGCCAACGACCGAAATTGCCGGCTTTTACCGTTCGACGCCCGCGAATTACCATCCAAACGCAGGCAGTTCCCAGTGGCTGGAAGTAATCCGCCGCCAGGCCCAAAATCATTGCGTCCCGGCCCCTTCTCTGGTATTTTTTTAGTGGCCGCAAAATGCTCATTTTTAGGCTGTTTTGTTCTGAGCCCCCCTCCAGAGCCTAACGTCCAGATTGCATAGAAGGAGAAGCCGATTGTCATCCCAGAATCGTTATCTTTTTACGTCGGAGTCTGTCACCGAGGGCCATCCCGACAAGATCGCCGACCAGATTTCAGACGCCATTCTTGACGCCTGCCTGACCGAAGATCCGGTCAGCCGCGTGGCCTGCGAGACCCTGACTGCCACCGGATTGGTAGTCATCGCCGGCGAAATTACCACCAAGGCTTATGTAGACTTCCAGTCGCTGGTCCGAGGCACGATTTCCTCTATCGGCTACGACAATGCGCTGTATGGATTCGATTCCAATACCTGCGCCGTCATCTCCAGCATCAACAAGCAATCGGGCGACATCGCTATGGGCGTCGACACCGGTGGCGCCGGCGACCAGGGAATGATGTTTGGCTATGCCTGCAACGAAACCCCCGAGCTGATGCCCATGCCGATTTCGCTGGCGCATAAACTGTGCATGCGCTTAGCCGAGGTCCGGAAGCATGGCCGTCTTCCCTACCTGCGGCCCGATGGCAAATCCCAGGTGACGGTGGAATACGACAAGAACCGCAAGCCGCAGCGGGTAGACGCGGTCGTTATTTCCACGCAACATTCCGAAACTGTCGGCAACGAGGAACTGCGCAGCGACATTCTGAAGCACGTCATCCAGGCAACGATTCCCGCCAGCCTGCTCGACGAAGATACCAAGTACCACATCAATCCCACCGGCCGCTTCGTGATCGGTGGACCCATGGGCGACACCGGTTTGACCGGACGCAAGATTATCGTCGACACCTACGGTGGTATGGGACGTCACGGCGGCGGCGCCTTCAGCGGCAAAGATCCGACCAAGGTAGACCGCTCGGCCGCATACATGGCACGCCACATCGCCAAGAACATCGTAGCCGCCGGACTGGCCGACCGCTGCGAAGTTCAACTCGCCTACGCCATCGGCGTCGCGGATCCGGTGAGCATATTAGTCGACACGTTCGGCACCTGCAAAGTGGATCCAGACACGATTCCTGATCTGGTGCGCGCGCATTTCAAACTGACCCCGAAAGGCATTATCGAGTCACTGAAATTGCGCCGGCCCATCTACTGCAAGACCGCAGCCTACGGACACTTTGGCCGGAACGATCCCGACTTCACGTGGGAGGCCACTGACAAGGCAGCCAAGCTGGCCAGCGATGCCGGCCTGCGCGAGACGGTCGGACAGGGTGTTCGGAAATAATTCTTGTAACCACAACGGGCCCGAAGGTACACAAAAAAGCGAAGACCGCGATTTCCTTCGTGTTACTTCGTGTCCCTGATGGTTCAATATAAGTTCGTTCAATAATTTCAATAACGCACGCGCCACAGGAGAGGTATGTCAACGACACCGACGCAAGTGAATTGTGATGTAAAGAATCTGGACTTCGCCGATCTCGGCAAAAAGCGGATTGACTGGGCCAACCAGTCCATGAAAGTTCTGCAGATCATCCGCAAGGAATTCATCAAGAACCAGCCGCTGAAGGGCATTCGCGTTTCCGCCTGCCTGCACGTAACCGCCGAGACTGCAAACTTGGCTATCTGTCTGCGCGATGGCGGCGCCGATGTGGTACTCTGCGCCTCCAATCCTTTGTCCACACAGGACGACGTGGCCGCCAGCCTGGTGCGCGATCACAATATTCCGGTCTTTGCCATCAAGGGCGAGGACAACGACACTTACTACAACCACATCCTGGCCGCCATCGACCACAAGCCCCACATCACCATGGATGACGGCGCCGACCTCGTGACTCTGCTGCACACCAAACGTCAGGACGCGCTCGAAGGCGTGATCGGCGGCACCGAGGAAACCACCACGGGCGTGATTCGCCTGCGCGCCATGGCCAAAGAAGGCGTGCTGCGCTTCCCGATCGTTGCCGTGAACGATGCCGACACCAAGCACCTGTTCGACAATCGCTACGGCACCGGCCAATCCACCATTGACGGCATCATCCGCGCCACCAACTTTCTGCTGGCTGGATCGAAGTTCGTGGTCGCCGGCTACGGTTGGTGCGGACGAGGGCTGGCCAGCCGTGCTCGCGGCGCTGGCGCCGAAGTTATCGTCACCGAGATCGATCCCACAAAGGCGCTGGAAGCGCACATGGACGGCTTCCGCGTCATGTCCATGACCGAGGCCGCCCGACTGGGCGACGTATTCTGCACCGTCACTGGCAACAAGAGCGTGCTGACGAAAGATCACTTCGACGTCATGAAAGATGGCGCCATCATCTCCAACTCCGGTCACTTCAACGTGGAGATCGACATCGTGGCCCTGGAAAAGATGTCGTCTTCCAAGCGCACCACGCGCACCTCGGTCGAAGAATATTCGCTCCGCGATGGAAGGAAGATCAACCTGCTGGGCGAAGGCCGTCTGATTAACCTGGCCGCCGCCGAAGGCCATCCGCCTTCCGTCATGGACATGAGCTTCGCCGACCAGGCCCTCTCCGCAGAGTACATGGTCAAGAATTACAAGACTCTGGAGAAGCGGGTATACAAAGTTCCCGACGATCTGGACAAGCGCGTCGCCAAACTGAAGCTGGAGTCAGTCGGAATCAAAATCGACAAGCTGACGCCGGAGCAGGAAGAGTACCTGGCGGGCTGGAGCGAGGGAACGTAGAGCAGTCGGCAGTTGTTAGTCACAAGGGGCGGCGCAAGCCGCCCTTTCTTGTTCCCCTAAAGCTGAGAACTGAGATCCAAGAACTGACATCTGAGTTCAATTCGGCTTGAATCATTCCGCAAGACACCTGGCTCCTTCCTTCAAATTTGTTAGCCGCTCGTGATCAGGAAGTGCCGCCGCTTCGGCGGCACTGTGTTAAATTTTACTTTCCCATGAAACACATCGCCGACTGGGCCCTCAACGTCGCCACGCTTCGCGGCGCATCCTACGCGGATGTTCGCCTGGCTGACGATCGCCACCGCGCGCTCTCCACGAAAAATGGCAAAGTCGGCGGCGCTTCGGTTTCGGAGTCGATGGGTTTTGGAGTGCGCGTCATTGCTGACGGGGCCTGGGGCTATGCCGCCTCGGACGATATGAGCCGGGCTGGAGTCGAAGCCACCGCCGCGCGTGCCCTGGAAATTGCAAAAGCGTCTTCGCGGGTGAAAGAACGCGAGATCCAACTGGCGCCGGAGAAGCCGGCCACCGCCGATTGGACATCGCCGTTCCGGATCGATCCTTTCACCACGTCGGTCGAACAGAACCTCGAACTGCTGCTCAAGATCGATTCCGAGTTGCGCTCGGTTCAAGGCGTCACGCTGGCCGAGACTAGTATGAACTTCCGCCGCGAGGAGCAATGGTTCTTTTCCTCCGAAGGCGCCAACATTCACCAGACGAAGTACACGACAGGAGTTGGCTACGCCGCGCACGCTTTTGCCGGAAGTGAAATCCAGAAGCGATCCTATCCAAATTCCTACGGCGGGCAGTGGCAGAACAAGGGCTACGAACTGGTCGAGGAGTTAGAGTTGCTGGAAAACGCGCGCCGGGTGGGCGAAGAGGCGGTCGCGCTGCTGAAGGCGGACAAGTGTCCTGAAGGCGTGTTCAACATCATTCTGGACAGCTCGCAGCTCGGATTGCAGATTCACGAATCGGTGGGGCATCCCATTGAACTCGACCGCGTCCTGGGAATGGAAGCGAATTTTGCGGGAACATCCTTCCTGACATTGGACAAGTTGCGCACCCTCCGCTACGGCAGCGACCTGGTAAACATCGTCGCCGACGCGCGCCAGGAGCACGGACCGGGTCTCGGCACTTTCGCTTTCGACGACGAAGGCGTGCCCGCGCAGTGCACACCGATCATCACTGGCGGCCTGTTCACCGGATATCTGAGTTCGCGTGAGACCGCGCACACCATTGGCGCCAACCGCTCCGGGGGAACTCTGCGCGCGGAGAACTGGAACCGGCTGCCCATCATTCGTATGACCAATATCAGCATTCTGCCCGGCGAAAAGCCGCTCACCCGCGAGCAGCTGATCGCGTCAACCGACCATGGCATTTACATGGAAACCAACCGCTCCTGGTCGATCGACGACAAGCGTTACAACTTCCAGTTCGGCTGCGAAGCCGGATGGGAGATCAAAAACGGCAAACGTACCCGCATGCTGAAGAACCCATCATATTCGGGCATCACTACCGAATTCTGGAACTCGATGGATGCCATCTGTTCGCGCGATGAATGGACACTCTGGGGCACGCCGCACTGCGGCAAGGGCCAGCCGCAACAGGTCATGGGCACGGGACATGGAGCGTCTCCGGCAAGATTCCGCAGCGTAAAGGTAGGCACTGCATATAAGGGAACGTGAAAGTGGGTGCTCCGTCCTCGTCTCTCCGTTTTTTGGGAGAGACAGGGCGGGGTTTTGCCGAATGCTAAACCAAGACCAAGCCGCCGAAATCTTCAAACGAATCCGTAGATATTCCACCGCTGACGAAGTGGAAGCTCTCTTTTATGGCGGGAAAAGCGCTCTCAGCCGTTTTGCCAACAACGTCATTCATCAGAACGTCGCCGAGGAAAATTATTCGGTCTCGGTGCGAACCGTATTTGCCGGTCGCACCGCGAGGGCAACAACCAACAAACTCGATGACGAGAGCCTGAAGCGCGTGGTGCAGGCTTCTGAGAGCTTGGCCAAGGTTCAGCATCCTGATCCCGATTTGTTACCTATGCCGGTCGCGGGCGAGTCGCCCGCGACCACACGGGCCAACCCCAGCCGACATTTTGGGCAAACTGCAGCGCTGACTCCCGACCTGCGTGCCGAGGGCGTCAAGAAGATTGTCAGCGTGGCTACACAACACAAACTGACCACCGCCGGCATCTTCTCTGCCTCCGAATCGGTGGAGGGCGTTTTCAACTCGCGTGGCTTGGCGGCCTGGCACACTCAGACGTCTTCTGAAATTTCCATCACCATGCTGGCGGGGAATTCCTCGGGCTGGCAGAAAGCCAACTCGCCCGACGTGAGCCGGCTTGATCCCGCTCTACTGGCGGACATCGCAGCCCGCAAGGCTATTGAGTCTGCGGGCCCGCGCGAAATTCCACCCGGAAAATACACCGTCATCCTGGAGCCGGCGGCGGTGCTCGATATGGTCGGCTTCATGTTTTTCGATTTCGGCGGACTGTCGATTTTGGATCAGCGTTCATTTCTGAACAATCGTGTTGGCACCCAGATCTTTGGCGCGAACATCGATCTTTGGGACGACGTGGCTCACCCCCTGCAGTCGGGTGCGCCATTCGACGGTGAGGGCGCCTCCCGTCAGCCTGTGCATTTGGTCGAAAATGGCGTGGTCACACGGTTGGTGTATGCGCGCGCCACTGCGGAAAAAATGAAACAATCGGAGTACAAGGACAAAGTCGGTCCTGTCGCAGCCACCGGACACGGCTTTCCGCTTCCCAACGAAATGGGCGAGGCGCCGATGAACATCGTGTTTGGCACTCCCGCCGACCCGAAGACTGTGCACCAGATGATTGCCTCCACGGAACGCGGGGTGCTGGTCACACGTCTCTGGTACATCCGCGAGGTCGATCCCTACGAAAAAATTCTCACCGGCATGACCCGCGACGGCACCTTCTATGTAGAGGATGGCAAGGTCCGTCACGGCACCCTCAATTTTCGCTTCAATGAGAGTCTGATTCACATGCTCTCAAATGTGGAGGCGATGGGAACTCCAGTGCGCGCCAGCGGAGAAGAATCTTTCGACATGGTGGCTCCGCCCATGAAGGTGCGGGATTTCAATTTCACAGAAGTGACGAAATTTTGAAACGCAGCGGTCAGCTTTCAGCTCTCAGCCTGACGACTCCAGCTGTTGCGAAGCCTTGCTTCCCGAGAGTTAGCAAAGTCCCAGTTCCTCCAAGGGCGATGTTTGGCTGATAGCTGAAAGCTGACAGCTTATCCTCCGAGGCGTCGGCAGCCAAAGCACCCAGCTTCCCGCAATTCCATGACCCGCAAGGCTTTACGCCTACTAGTTCCATGACTTCCGTAACTTTTGCAGGCTGGTTCCCGGGTGTAATCTGCCTCACGTAATGTCGAATCACGGGCGATTTGCGGACGACGGGAATCCCGGTACAGGGGCAGAGGTTGGCAAGGAAAAGTCGCCGTCGGAGTCTCCCCTGACCCGATATCCAGAATCCGAAGCAAGAAAAGGCGACAAGAAGAAGGCCGGCGCCGCGCGTTATCCGGACATGCAAAGCGCAGTGCGCTTTCCCATCAAGCTGCCGATTTCGGTGAAATCCAAATCCGGCGCTAACACCGCGGAGACGCAGAACATATCTGCGAATGGTGTGCTGTTCCAGGTGGATTCGGAAATGCCCATCGGTTCGCTGGTGGACTTCACCATCTCACTGCCCGCAGATGTGGTGGGAGCGGAAGCCGACGTCCAACTCGATTGCCGCGGCCGGGTGGTGCGGAATTTTGAAGAAGATGGCCGCCGCGGAGTCGGCGTAGTCATCGATGAATACCGTTTTGAGCGCCGCTGAGCGCAAGGAAATTGATGGCAAGCATTCCCGTCAGCGTGGAAGATAACGTCGGACTGGCGCACGAGAGCGACGGCCAGTTCATTCGCGTCATTGTGGCCGACACCCAGGCGATCTTCCGGGCCGGACTGCGCAAGATTTTTGCCCTGGAAGACGACATTCGAGTGGTTGGGCAATCCGAAACCCTGGCCCAGACGCTTTCCGCGGCCAAGAAATTCACTGCTGACATCCTGATATTTGAAGCCGCCCTCTCGCCCAATCCCGTGGAAGCAGTCTCTGATCTGATTCGGCAGACTCCAAACCTTCGCCTGGTAGTCGTAACTCAGGAGCCCGAGGAAGAACTTACCCTGGAACTGCTGCGCCGGGGCGCACACGGAATTGTTTCGCGCGAGGTCGAGCCGGAGCTGCTGGTCGACTGCCTGCGCAAAGTCTCGGAGGGACATCCCTGGCTCGACAGCCGCGGAATCCAGTGGGTCCTCGAAGCCTTCCGCACGCAAGGTGTGCGACCTGTGTCTGCCCGTCCCAAAGTACAACTGACCCCGAAGGAGTCGCTGATCGTCTCCTGCGTAACCCAGGGCATGAAGAACAAGGAAATCGCCCTGCGCGTGGGCACCACCGAACAGGTGGTGAAGAATTATCTCCGCAAGGTGTACGACAAGCTGGGCGTGGCCGACCGTCTGGAGCTGGCCCTGTTCTGCCTGCACAACCGGGTGCTCGACGGAAGTGCAAAAGCGGCCGCCGCAGCAGCAGCGGCGCCGTCATCCGGAAACGGCAGCGCTCCCGGCGCGTTACCGGCCAGCACGGAAGAATCCCCAAAGGTTTCCTAGCTGGATCAGTTCACCGATCTTCACTTTCGCCGATCTTCACTTCGCTGATCTTCAGTTCTCGCCGATCCGCAAGTTGCGGTTTCCCCATCGTGGGCCATAGAATCGAAGAGCAGGGTTCTCGCGTTGCGCCCCAGGCGACAAACGCTTCCCGCAGCAAAACCCGCCAAGGAGAGATGGCCGAGTGGCTGAAGGCGCACGCTTGGAAAGCGTGTTTACTCGAAAGGGTAACGTGGGTTCGAATCCCACTCTCTCCGCCAGTTTTAGAGTACTTGCACCACCACAAATCACTGCAAATTACGACGCTCTCGGATTGGCCAGGCGAACCAGACTCACAGAGATTCCCATTCGGCGGTTTCATTTGAGTTCTGCACTCTCGCGAAGGACTCGACGGCAGAACGGGTAATCAGCACGCACCGACCGATTCGGCGCGTGGGTATTTCCTTGCGTGATATCAGGTGTTCAAAGCTGCGGATGCTGAGTCCCAGCAAACGGGCGGCTTCATGCTTGGAGAGTAGTAGCGTGTCCATGCGCAGAAGAGAGCGCATAGTCGCGCACAGTGAGGGGACTCTCCGAGAAAAATGCCGGGGGGGCGGATTTTCCCCTTTTTAGGAATCGGGAGCTGACGTGGCGGGATGCAGGCGTCGATATGCGGAGTCGGAGCCTACACAACGGCTCTCGATACCCGCTCCACCGACTTTGCCGGAGCCCACACTACCAGGGCTACACCGGTTTGTTACCTTACACGTGCGTCTCGATGTTCAGAATGTGTTAATCCAGGATTTCTATGTGGTTCCTAACTGAGTGGATGGTTGGGTTAACCCTTGGGCTCACGATCGCAATCACAATCGGACCAGTTGTCTGCGCGACTGAAATGTTGGTTTTGCTCGTATGTTGGCATAGCTGAAAGGCTTAGGGTTGCCTCGGCGAGAACATTTTGCCCATCTGTAAGTCTGGCACGTGCTTTGCATTAGGTAATGACACGAGCCGCGTTCGATGGGGCATTCGGGGCGGCCCGAAAATCAAAATCGGTTCCCGAGGGAACCCTATAACGAGGAGTTATGGCCTACCAAGCTACAAAACAGCGCGTCCATAATCGGGGTGTTCCGCCGGACAGCTTCCTTGATCAACTTGTCGCCTGGGGCAAAATTGCTCCCGACCAGATATTCGTTCCCAACTCCGCAAAAGATGTTTATTGGAGTATCTTCGGCACCCTCGGCCCTTGGCAGGGTCTTTCCCATCGCCGCGCCGTGATGCTGGAAGTGTTGCGTGTGCTTGCAGGCTTTGAATCTTCGTGGCATTGGAACGAAGGTCGTGACACGACTAACGCAACGTCGGTAACGCCAACCACGATAGAGGCTGGCGCCTGGCAGGTGAGTGCGAATTCGATGGGCTTCGGGCCTGAACTCAAGGCCCTCGTGCTGGCCAAAGCGGGCGCTCTGGACGGGATTACTTTTCAGCGCGCTATGAAGCAGAATCATCAGCTGGCGATAGAGTATATCGCCCGCTTGCTGCGCCGCACCGTCAGGCACAATGGTCCCGTCAAGCGGCACGAAATTGACCAGTGGCTGCGCAAAGATGCCGTGGCGGAATTTCAAGGCTTGTTGAATCCGCTTGGTGACTTCCCTCTGCAATGGGGAGGGTTGAGACGCACGGGGTAAGACGAAGCAGGCGGTCGGCTCCTTGGTTTGCGGACATACGAAAGCCCTGCTTGATATCCGCAACCAAGTCCTCGCCTTCAATGTGAAGCAGACAAAAGAAATCGCTAATTCTCTATATATTGATGTTGTTCTGGTCCCAATCGGGGCCGCGATAGCTAAAGTCCAGATAACGATCCGTGACGCCGAAGGTGTTCATGTCGCCTGGCTCAGTGGTTTTCCAAATTGTTACTTGGTCACACCCGCGTTCGACCATATTGGAATACAGCGACGTGCGCACAAACTGCAAGTACTCACGCGCAGCTTTCGGCCGACAGAGGTATCCCTTGTTAAATCCGCATAGCACGAGTGCCAAGTGCCCGGGCCGCGTCGTGAGAAATTGAAAAACTGCTTGGGTGACTTGTGGATAGCCCGGTGAAAAAAAATCATCGAACACTGCCATGCCCCGGTCAGACAACAGATGATCGGCGATCTCCAGATCGTTCATCACGGACTGGGCGCTATGTTCGCCGTCTACATGAATCCAGCGGAACCCCCTGGTACCTTGGGCCACAAAAGGATGGCGGGCAAGAAACTGCGACTGCTCTTGTAGGTAGTGACAGGTTGCATCAGGCCTGACTCGGCTGATTCTGGCCTTTGCCTCGTCCAGGGGCATAGCGTCCACAAAAACGCAGGCGTCATCAGATCGGCAGTGCAACGCCGCAAGAGCTGCGGACTTGCCTTTCCACACGCCGATCTCAAGCAGGTTGCCCGAGATTTGCTGTTCTTGCTGATAACTCAAGAGACTATCCCAGATGGCAATGGCCGGTGTCTGAAACCAGCCCTCAACGTCTGAGAAGTGCGCCATGTACTCGTCGAAACGTTTCATTGAGGCTCCATACTCTCTATTCCTTTCCTTCCGGTCTGAAGTTCAGCGCAGCAATCCCCAATGCACGGATTGTTGCTACGTTACTGTCCGCGGTTCGTCGGTGTCATGCCAATTCTGGGTGCCGGCATTGTATTTTTAGATGCCGAACTGGGCGATGCTCGAATGAAGCAAGCGTAACCCTCGCGGTGACCCGGTAAAGATGGCCCAGACAATCAAGCAAGCGGTTGGGCTGACCCAGACTCCCTTCCCCAAGGCGGCGGTGCGAAGAAAACCGCGGCAGATCTTGGATTCAACGCGACCGCTGTGGAAAAGATCATGGGGCGTCGGAAATTTCCTAAACCTTCGGAGGAAAATGTATGTCAGGCAAAACAGAAATCGCTATTGAAGCAGGGATCGCGGCGTCGAATCCCCTTGATGCCGTCCCAGACGAAATACCATTCGATTGTGCCCTATAGGCTACCAATATCGCTAGACCGCGCCCAGGCAGTTATTCACGCCGCCGTGGCAGAGGCCAAGGAGCGGAATTGGAAAATGAACGTAGCAGTAGCCGATTCCGGTGGTAACTTAGTTGCTTTCCAACGAATGGACGGCGCGAGCTTGCGTCCATTCAGATTGCGGAACACAAGGCGCGAGCAGCCGCGACCTTCCGGCGCGAAACAAAGGTCTTCGAGGATGGTATCCAGCTTATGCACCTCAACTATCTGCTCGCGTTCGATGGGGTCATTGGGTCTCGAGGCGGCATTCCACTGATCGAACACGGAGCGATCATCGGCGCACTCGGTTGTTCGGGAGGCACGGATTCCCAGGGCAAAATCGTCAGCAAGGCAGGGACGGCAGTCATTAACGAACTCCCGGCGAGGAACAAATGATACAGATCTCGAGAAGCGGAGGGGGCCGCCTCGTGCCGATGACACGCAATCTGGGATACTTTGCGATCCCGCAAGCCTGGTTCTCTATGGGCGATGCCAAGCCAGTTGGCCAGCATCGTGTCAGGAAGTTACTTTTCGATGCTGGGCGCGCGAGGGCCGAGCTGGGCTGGTACTAGCTCTGGCAGACGAACAGGCGGCGACGCTCACCTGGAACTCCCCCTGGCCCGCCTACGTACTGCTTTTAGCGCCTGGAGGTTGTGAATGCTCTGGCTTTACGAATCTTTCTTTCCCGTGGTCTGGATCGTTTTTGTTCTCTACTGGCAGATCAAAGCTGCGGATACCAAAACCACCCAGCGTCTCGAGCCCGCAGCCTCGCGCATCTTCCGCGTCCTCATCTTCCTGATCGCGATCGCTTTACTCTCGATACCTCGCATCCCGCTGCCCTGGCTTTACGTCCAGCTCTGGCCGCAGGGTTATTGGCCATTCTGGCTGGGAGCCGCCATCACCGTCGCCGGCCTTCTCTTCGCAGTCTGGGCGCGCGAGCACCTCGGCCGCAACTGGAGCCGCTCCGTCACCATTAAGCAGGGCCACGAGTTGATCACCACGGGTCCCTATGCCGTGGTGCGTCACCCAATCTACACCGGCATTCTGGCCGGGTTTCTTGGCATGGCGATTGCAATTTCCCAGGTGCGCGGATTCATCGTTTTCGCCCTCATCTTCCTCGTGCTCTGGGTCAAGCTCCGCATGGAGGAGGAGTGGATGCGCTCCCAGTTTGGGGAGACATATGCAACCTATGCCCGACAGACTGCCGCTCTGGTGCCCTACCTCCTCTGATCGCCTGCACCACGAAACCCACTGCTCCCGGGGCGAAGATGTTTCAAAACGTCCGGCTAGCGACTCGGATGCGAGTGCCTCCACCGACCCCGGAACCGTTCGTCTTCTCCGGGCTGAAACATTGTTACAGTGTCGTTAGCGGATTCTCGCGCCTCGAGATTATGTGTCCATCCGTTCGACCCATTGAGCGCGCGATGCGGGAGCCATGAAAGGATCCGCAAAGTATTGTGTTTCCCGCGCAACCTTGTCGTCCCTGAACTCCATGATGCTCACAGTGTAGGACGGCTTGCCGTCATAAGTCAGGACGAATTCGGTCACCCAAAGATCACCGCCGCCAATGATTCGCCGGACAGCAAACCGCTTTTTGCTCGGCTGACTGGCGCGCTGGTTCTGTATATTGCTTCGACCGCGGGTTCGCTCGCCTGACTGCGGGTATTCCAGCACCGCGTCCTCGTGATAGATGCGGTGCTCCGTTTCAAAATCGTTGGCATCGGACGCCGCCCAATGCTGATTTAGTGCCGCAAGGATCTCTTGATCTCGCACTGCAGAATACTGGTCCTTCTTTTGTTCATCGTTCATCTTGAGCCCTCAATTTGACGAGAAGCAAATGCTTGAGCGGAATAGGGGTGTACGACTCGTCAAGTCGCGCGGTTTCCTGGTAGTGCCTCAGTTCAAACCGAGGCACTACCGGTGTCTTCGATCACCCCATCGCGTCGACCGTCGGCCTAGCGATGAATAGTGCATCGAGCTCTCGCGGAGCTTTAATGCATACACTTACTGTCCTTCTCCGCTATACCAGCTCCCGTGGGTCAGTGCAGGTTTTGTTTCAACACCAAATGCCAAAACGGGCGCTGCTATTTTTTTCGTACAATCGAGGCATCTCCCATATTGGCCTGCTTGTTCCACCCGTGGAAACGCGAGAAGTCACCCGCATTCCATGCCTCACGGAGTCCAGGAGTACTTAGATCCCAGTCTGGGCGGATTTCGCTGGTTACGGCGCGCAGGTCGTGCCAAAGATCGATGACCGACGGACGCCCCCAGAACCAGTAGCCGTTATAGATGCTGTAAACCACGAGGCCCGGCTTGAGCACGAGCGTATGCGGGATCATCGGATTGTGCTCGGGGTCGGTGTACTCCTGGATGTCGAGATCCTTCTGAACCGTTCGATCGGGGTCCGAAAGGAAGGTCCACTGGGCCCCGACCGACGCACGGAATTCCTGCAGAGTATGGTGATCGTCGGTGGCGATCGTGGCGATCTGAGTGTACGCCACCGCGATCTTCGGGTAGAACGCGGCGAGTTCCAAATGCTGCTGGTGCTCCTTCGGGCAATAGTGCCCGCGCGCAAGCGTGAGGATTAGCGGATCCTCGCCCTGTAGTTCGCTGAGCTTGCGCAGTTTGCCCGTGTGATCGGGCAGTTCGTAGTCGGGGAAAATGCCTCCGGGGACAATATCAGAACGCATGACTCGACTCCTCCCGTTTCTCTCAAAAATCTTCTCTTAAAGGTCTTCTCTCAAAGATCCAGAGTGACACTCGCGTTTGGCTGGGAACAGCATACGAGCACGTTCCCGGGAGCGGGCCTCTCCAGCGGCTCAGGATTATAGATAATCGATCCGCCAATCAGACCAGTCATGCAGGTATGACAGACTCCAGCCCGGCACGACCATCTGACCGGAACGTCGCACGCTTCCGCCAGTTCAAGCAAACTGGCAAACTTACGATCCCAAGTGGCGGTAATCCCGCTACGCGCGAATGAGACTGGGGGGCCAGATCCGGGCGGCCCTTGTGGCAGGTGAGGAGTGTGATCAACCTGCGCCATACCCGGGGTGATAGCCTCGAGAGAACCGAAGATTTCCGTGTGCACATTCCCGGCGTGCACACCCCAGTTTCGCAGCCCGTCGCGCATGTTCTGCAAGAATGAAGAGGGCCCACACAGATAGAAGTCACTACTCTCTGACACGCCAATTTTCTCCAGCAAAGCTGTGTCAATGTGCCCGGGAGCATCGAAGTCTGCTCCGACTTGGTCGACTGCAGCGGGCCTGCTGTACACGATGTATGCTCGTCCGCGAGAGAGCTGTTTCAGTAATGAACGCGATTCTTCTGCAAATGGATGGTCGACGCGATTGCGCGCTCCATAGATCCACCAGATCTCTCGTTGCGATCTTTCAGCGGCGAGTGCGTGCAGCATCGACATCACGGGCGTTGCCCCCACTCCAGCGCTCAGCAAGACTACGGGATTCTGGCTCGGACGCAGAGTAAAGTTTCCTCTCGGTGCACTAACATCCAATACATCGCCTTCTTGTGTACGGTTACACAGAAATGAACTTCCAATCCCATTCAATTCGTTTTTTACGCTGATGCGGAAATGATCGGCTCCGGGCAGATCAGACAGCGAATAGCTGCGAAGGACCGGCGGTTTGCCCGGATCCTTGTTGTCCGGATCAATGAGCAGCCGCAAAACCACAAATTGACCCGCCTGGCAGAGAGGAAGAGGCTGCCCATCGATCGGCGCCAGAATGAAGGAAGTTACGCTATCGCTTTCTTTATGGATACGCGTGACTCGCATCTGTCGAAAGCCGGGCCATGCTGGCGCTTGTTCCTCATAGGCGAGTCCCGGGTTCCCCGCCGTAGTTTTGGAGCTCAAGTCTTGTTGGAGCATTGCCTGGAACGAACTCTGCCAGCCCTTGCTAAGTGCAGGAATCCGCAGCGCTCGTTGCAATTGTTCGCTGGAGTGTCCCGGCAAATACAGGAGGGCGTCAACCTCGGCCACACTCATTCGCTCGATGTTCCCGGTCCAATGCCCGTCAGCAATTTTTACAATGTCATCGCCTGCACCAACTTCTCCCTCCTGCAACACGCGAAAGTAGAATCCTGGTCTGTGATGTGCTACGAGCAGGGCTGCCATCCGAGGTTCATTCATGCGAATACCGACGCGGTAGCACGTCACGCGTGGCTGCGTTACTTCAAATTCAGCACCACCGATGCGGTATCGATCGCCGATGCACACCTCGTTATCAGGCAGTCCCTCGACGGTGAAGTTTTCTCCGAACTGGCCGAAAGTAAAGTCGTTGCGGCCCAAGAAGCGCTCCCAGTAATGGTAAGAATCCATCTGGTAGACGAATATGGCGCGGTGCTCCCCACCGTGACCGGCGAGATCGCCTTGCGCATCACCATCGATATCGAGCTTGCGCGCCATTCGCCGTCCCGTAACCGGAGATTTCCAGACTGCCGTTCGGACAGTTTTGCCGTTCCATGTCACGTCGCGCGGAAGACCGACATTTACTGAAAGCAATCGGGGCATGCGTACCTTGGCGGAGTCCAGCGTCTAGGAAATGTGGGAACAGACGGGACGTAGCCCGGTATCCTTGCGCCGGTGAGTCGAAAAAAAATGGTTAACGTCCCGCCTATCCCCGCATTACCCTACCACTTACAATGGAGCAATGACCATCACGCTCAAGGATTTTCAAGCGTTCGTGCATGAGCGCATGGGCCACGCGATTGCCGGGTGCCCCAGGTCTCGCCGCCGTTGCGAGACCTGGGCGGCGGGGAGCCACATCCGTCACGCGTAAGTCGAAAGTAATGAGAATAAGACCAGCGGAGAGCTGCGGACGCAACCGATGTAGCCACACCCAGGTCTCGCAAAACCAGCGAGACCTAGGGCACCCGACTTCGTCGATCGATCAGCTCAGTAACTTGCCGGCGAGCCAGTAATCGACGCTAAACTTTCCCGGGCCAGAGCAGATCAGCCAGATAAAGAAGAGCACGTACAGGACTTCCGGAAGGTAGAGGAAATCGTCGAGCCAGGTAAGCGGCGAAAGTCCTTTCGGCATGGCGGAAAGCTTGGTGGTCAGGATGGCGACAAGCATATCGACCAATAAAGCCACGCAGGCCAGGCTCGAAAGAAACCCCACGGTCAGCAGGGATCCGCCAACGAACTCGACACCCGACACGAAATAAGTCATCAGGTGGGGAAACGGGACTTTGGCCTCAACCAGCGTTTCGTACATAGTTTGCCTGCTGCCGGCGACAAACAATTTGTTTGCCCCGGAGATGGCGAAGAACAGCCCGAGCGAAACGCGTACCAGGAGGATGGCATATTGCTCCAAATCACCGCTACCCAGCAGCGCAAACTGGGCCAACCGTTTCCAATCCATCTCTAGTACCTCCATCGGAGGATGTGCTGTAGCGATACCGCCACGTCATCCAGTTCGACTTCTCCGGTAACCGCGTTAATCAGGACTCGGCGGGTCTCTGGCGTTAGTCTCTGTTCTCGACAATTATGCCGCAAACCGCAAATGGCGGTGTCGTTAGCGAATTCTCGCGCCTCGAGATTATGTGTCCATCCGTTCGACCCACTGAGCGCGCCATGCGGGAGCCACGAATGGATCCGCAAAGTACTGGATAGTTGCGGTGCTCATGGTTCCTCCGATTCGCTCAGATTCTTCAACAGCGACGACGAAGAGTATCGGGTCTTGCTCCCATTCATAAGGGATGGGTTCCAGTGTGGCCATAAAGCGATTCACGTTGTTAATCCACATCAGCGTGCGGACCATCTGCAACGCCTGGCTGCCGCGGAGAAAACACAGTTCTCCTGACGCGCGCTTCGGAGGAGCGCGCACGGCGAACCTGCCAGAACCCGCAGCTCGCACCTGTGCCTCTCGGCGGTGGTCCTGCCTTCGCAGAACCGGACATCCATTCGCTGTCTCAGGCCCCTAAGGACCGGCACAGAAGATTGAGGTGTGTTCTCTGCCAGTCCTGAAACAATTCGGAGAGCGCCTCGGGAGATGTCCCCCTTCACGAACAGTCATTGCGGTTCAACGGCAGACGCCAAGCCCCTATGGGCTGCGCTCTACCAATCGTTAAACCTAGTGCACGCTGAGGATTACGAATATCGAAGACTATCGATTGCCTATTGAACACCCAACTCCCGGATCAACGCGGCCAGAGTGTTTGCGGAGAACCACGTCTATAATGCGGGGCTGAGGAACACTCAAGATGCCGGCGCGGCTGCTCGAAGCTTTCGCCACCACCACTGCGTTTGCTGACTTGTTCTCGGACCAGTCTGTCTTGCAGGCGATGTTGGACTTTGAGGCTGCCCTTGCGCGAGCCGAGGCGAAGGCTGGTATCGTGCCTTCCGCAGCCGCCGAGAGTATCGCCGCAGCAGCCAGGGCAGAGTCTTTCGATGCTGCTGCTTTGGCGAGCGCAACACTCAGGGCTGGGACGCTCAGCATCCCGATGGTGAAAGCCCTAACCGAGCGGGTGCGCGCCCGCGATCCAGAGGCGGCGGGCTTTGTTCACTGGGGGGCCACCAGTCAGGACGTCGCAGACACCGCACTGGTTCTTCTGCTGAAAAAAGCGCGAGGCATGTTGGACCTATTGTCGCTGGAAAGATCGCTCCGTCGACTTTCCGAAGAGCACGCGCATACGGTGATGCTGGGGCGCACTCTAATGCAGCCGGCGCCGCCAATAACCTTTGGCCTGAAAGCGGCCGGATGGCTGGGATCTGTCCGTCGCGGCCGCCGTCGCCTCGAAGTTGCGTTTTCGGAAGCCCTGGTGCTGCAATTCGGGGGGGCCAGCGGTACTCTGGCCGCGCTCGATGACCAGGGACTTGCTGTCGCACAAACACTGGCCACCGATCTTGAACTCGACCTTCCCGATGCGCCATGGCATACGCAGCGAGATCGGCTGGCCGCTCTGCTCTCCGCTTGCGGGGTGCTGGTGGGCAGCCTGGCCAAGATGGCTCGCGATCTGAGTCTGCTGATGCAGGCGGAAGTCGCCGAAGTTTCGGAGCCGAGCGGGGAGGGCCGAGGCGGTTCCTCCACGATGCCGCACAAACGGAATCCGGTCGGCTGTATGGCGACTTTGGCGGCGGCCCACCGGGTTTCTGCAAATGTTGCCGCCTTTCTTTCAACCATGGTGCAGGAACACGAACGCGGCGTTGGAGGCTGGCAAGCGGAGTGGCCGATTGTGGCCGCGATCATGCAGGGGACTGCCGTCGCCGTGGCGTCCATGGCCGAAGTCGCGGAAGGATTATCCGTAGACAGCGCTCGCATGCGGACAAACCTGGAAGCCACGAACGGGGCGATCTTCGCGGAGCGCGCCATGATGCTGCTGGCCCCGAAGCTCGGTCGCGATGTTGCGCACAAGCTCCTCGAAGCTGTTGCCCGGAAGAGTGTTACTGAAAAGCGCCGCCTGAAGGACGTGCTGGCGGAAATACCCGAGGTTACACGCCATCTCGACAAGACGACGATTGCCGGACTGGAATCCCCGGAACTGTATCTCGGCAGCGCCGAAACTTTTCGGAAACGTCTGATCGCATCCGTTGGTCAGCCCGATGAAGGCGAAAAGGAGCGATAGCCTTGCCGTTCGTAACCATCGACAACACACGCCTGTACTACCGTCTCGAAGGAAAACCCGGCCAACCCACCCTGGTTTTGTCGCATTCGGTGGGCACCGACCACGGAATGTGGGCGCCACAAGTGGAAGACCTTCTTCCCTACTTTCAGATCCTGCGCTACGACACCCGCGGCCACGGCGCTTCCGATGCGCCAGCGGGGGATTATCCGCTGGAGTTGCTGGGGCGCGATGTACTCGGAATCACGCGCGCCCTGGACATCAGCAAATTCGCATTCTGTGGGCTCTCGCTCGGCGGCGCCATCGGACAATGGCTCGCGACCCATGCGCATGAAAATCTGACTGCGCTGGTTCTTGCCAATACCTCGCCGCAGTTTGGACCTCGCAGCAACTGGGATGACCGAATCAAGCGCGTGTCGGAAGGCGGGATGGCGGCGATTGCTTCCCTGGCGCTGGGGCGTTTCTTCTCCTCTGAAACGCTGGCGGCCAACGGCACCGAAGTGAATGCGATCCGCTCGGTGTTTCTCGGCACCAGTCCCGCCGGATATGCCGGATGTTGCGCCGCGCTGCGCGACGCCGATAACACCGGGTCATTGCGAAAGATCAGTGTGCCGACCCTGGTGATCGCAGGTGACCGGGACGTCTCAACTCCGTGGCAAGGTCACGGTGAGGTGCTGGCGCGAGAGATTCCGCGGGCCAGGGCGGTGCATCTGCCCGCGGCACATCTTTCGAACCTGGAGCGGCCGAGATCATTCAGCGTGGCGCTGTTGGAATTCCTTCGGCCGCCTGCGGCTTCCTCCGACCCGCTTGACGCAGGGTTCACGGTGCGGCGCGCGGTCCTGGGTGACGCGCACGTCGATCGCTCGATGGCAGCGGCGAATGATTTGACGCGCGATTTTCAGAACCTGATTACGCGCTATGCGTGGGGCACAATCTGGACGCGCCCCGGTCTCAGCCACAGAGTCCGCCGATTATTGGCGCTGGCGATTGCCGCATCCACCGGTCGCATGGAGGAATTTCGTCTTCACGTGCGCACCGGACTCGAGCACGAACTGGAGCCATGCGACCTCAAAGAGGTGCTCATGCAGACAGCGATTTATGCAGGCGTGCCCGCGGCGAACACGGGGTTTCACATCGCAGCGGAGGAAATGGAAAAGCTGCGGACAGGTTCAGCCGAGGGAAACTCGCCTGCGAAGTAGAAGCCGATTTCTGCGGAACAGCGCTGTCATCTCAACTGCGCCGGCGCAGTCTCACTGTCCTTCAACTCCACAATAAAAATGCTGATTTCCGATTCGCCCACGTTCTCAACCGTGTGTGGCAGCAGAGGCTCCAGCCACTGTACTGCAGGGACTGTCGAAGGCAGACCCGCTTGACGGCTGTCAAACGTTACATTGCCCTCACTGTCCCGGCGAATGAAATGGCTGGAACCGGTGACGTAAGCCACCGCCGGATATCGATGGGTATGAAGAGGGACGAGCGCTCCCGCCGGAATCAGTGTGTGGAGAACACGGACGCGCTCATTTTCCAGCAGTTTTCTATGAAAGGCCGGGGCCGCTGCCAGCGCGTCCAACGATTCAGGCCACGGCCACATGTGCGAGGTTGATGGCTTCATGGCCTGACCTACTACGCTGCTGCCAGCTCAAATGGATAGTGGCGCGTCTTGTGCTGAACCGAGATCCATTTCCAAGTGGTGAATTCGTCCAACGCCCACTTGCCGTTCAAGCGGCCCACCCCCGAGGCTTTTTCTCCTCCGAAAGCGATGAGCGGATCATCGTTGATGGTTCCGTCATTCACATGCACCATCCCCGATTCAATCTGCTTGGCCAGTTCAGAGCCGTGTTCCGCGTCCCGGGTGTGGATCGCACCGCTTAGTCCGTAAGGGCTGTTGTTGGCAATGCCCACGCCTTCTTCCTCCGTATCGAACGGCAGAACACAGACAGCGGGACCGAACATTTCGTTCTGCGCGATCCACATATCTGGTTTCACATCGGCAAAGATGGTTGGAGACACTACATTTCCTTCTGCCTTACCCCGTAGAGCCACGGTGGCGCCTTCATCGATTCCGCGCTGTACTTGTTTCAAGTAGTTTTCCGTCTGACGCGGGCTGTTGAGAGGACCGAGATCAGTGTCCGCTTTGCGTGGATCGCCAGCCTTGAGTTTTGAAACTCGATCCACGAATCTGGTGAGGAACCGATCGTAGACGCCCCGCTGCACAAGAATTCGGTTAGAGCACATGCACACCTGGCCCTGATGGGCGAAGCGGCTGAACACGGCAGCATTCACCGCGACGTCGAGATCGGCGTCATTGAGCACGAGCATCGCGCTGTTGCCGCCGAGTTCGAGGATGGCCTTCTTCAAGCACCGACCCGCGACCTCCCCGATGTGCCGGCCCACACCCTCCGAACCGGTGAACGAGATGATGCGGGGAATTGGGTGCTCGACGAAGCTATCCCCGAGTTCACCGATATCGGCCACGATTACGTTCAGCAATCCCTTCGGAAGGCCTGCCTCTTCAAAAATCTTCGCAATCAGTGTCCCCCCGGTGATTGGGGTGTCGTCGTGCGGCTTGAGCACGACGCCATTGCCGGTCCCCAGCGCCGGAGCCACAGAACGCATGCTCAAGTTGAACGGAAAATTAAACGGGCTGATGACGCCCACGACTCCGGCGGGAACTCGATAGAGCCGGTTTTCCTTACCCTCGACCGTGGAAGGCAGAATCTCGCCTGTCATGCGGAGCGGATAGGTTGATGCTTCCTTGATGAAAGTTTTCACCAGGAATATCTCGATCATCGCTTTCAGCCGCGTGCCGCCCAGTTCATCGATAATGATGTCCGCGATATCGCCTTCATTTTGCTCAATCCACGTAATCGCTTTTTCCAGGATGGTCCGCTTCTCGAACGGATTCACTTCCGCCCAGATCTTTTGTGCCGCCGCGGCCGAGCGGTATGCCTCATCCAGGTCACCACGAGACGCGAGCTTGAATTCGGCGAGCGTTGTTCCATCGTACGGATTTCGATCGGCCAATACTTTCTCGCTTTTGCCGTCACGCCAGACTCCACCGATATATTGTTTGTTCAACTTGGTGAATTGATTCATAGAGCCTCACACTCTTCTCGCTGTCAAATAAAGTCAGGAGTTACGAAAGGCGAGCGCGATTATCGCATGAATCCCGCCGAGGAGTCGCCCGCAAACGGGTGCTTCGCTTGTGCTGGCCCGCGATTTCGATACAATCCTCCGGCACAGGAGATGGAGATGGAAGCGAGCGAGGACCGGGCGGGCCTTCACGCATCGGGCGGGACAGAGTGGGACCGCATTGCGGCCAGTCAGCAGTTCCAGGACTTGATCGCGCTTAAGAGAGTATTCATCATTCCGGCGTTTGTTTTCTTTTGCGTGTACTACCTTCTTCTGCCGGTGCTGGTCGGTTTCGCTCCGAAGCTGATGTCCCGGCGAGTGATCGGAACCGTCAATCTTGCTTATCTTTTTGCGCTTTCGCAATTCGTGGTGGGCTGGACCATCGCGTGGTTGTACCTGAAGGCTGCGTCGAAATTCGATGCGCTTACGAAAGATATTCTGGCGAAAGTGGATGGTCAGCAGGGAGGGAGGTGAGATGTCCATTTCGCTTGCCGTTTTCCTCGCGTTTGTGGCGGCTACGCTTGGGATTACCTACTGGGCGTCCAAGCGCTCGAGGGGAGCGGGGGCATATTTTGCGGCAGGACGCCGAATCACGGCATGGCAAAACGGATTTGCCGTGGCTGGAGATTTCATGAGTGCCGCATCCTTCCTCGGCGTGGTCGGGCTGATTGCTCTGCAGGGCTTTGACGCATTTCTTTATTCTGTCGGCGGCTTCATCGCTTTCGTGGCGATTTTGCTTTTGGTTGCCGAGCCACTGCGCAACAGCGGCAAATACACCGTGGGAGACGTCCTCGCCTATCGCCTGCGACCCAGGCCGGTGCGAGCTCTCGCCGCTCTCACTACACTCACGATCGTTTTCTTCTACATGGTGGCGCAGATGGTCGGCGCGGGCGCGCTGGTCAAACTGCTGTTTTCTGGTTCCGGCATCAGTTACAACGCGGCCGTGACCGGGGTGGGCCTCCTCATGATCCTATGTGTGGTGTTTGGCGGAATGCTGGCCACCACCTGGGTGCAGATCATCAAGGCGATGCTGTTATGCACTTGCACACTCGGCTTGACGCTCCTGCTCCTGGGGCGTTTTCATTTTCACCTCGGCGAATTCTTTTCTGCGGCCAGCCGAATCGCGTATCACCGCAATGGGCAGCTGATTATCAGCGACTTTCTTCAGCCGGGTCTGCGCTATAAGCCTCCTTACGGTCTGTTAGATCTTGTGTCCCTGGCTTTTATCTTCGCCTTCGGAACTGCTGGCCTTCCGCATGTCCTGGTGAAGTTTTACACCGTGCCGGACGCCAAGACAGCACGCCAGAGCGTGGTGTGGGCCATGGTTTTGATTGGTACCTTCTACATAATGACATCAGCGCTCGGCCTGGGGGCCGCCGCCGTGGTCGGGCCCGATTACATTCTGACGCATGGCGGAACCAACATGGGCGGGCCCCTGCTGGCGCAAGCATTAGGGGGCGAAATTCTGCTGGCGCTAGTGTCGGCGGTCGCCTTTGCCACGATTCTCGCGGTGATCGCCGGCTTGACGATCAGCGCATCAACTTCGTTCGCCCACGATTTCTGGATGAATGTGGTCCATCATGGAGTCGAGCGCAACCCGGACGAATCGGTCCTGGTGGCTCGCATCGCAGCGCTGACAGTCGGCGCGGTTTCCATTGCCGCGGCGATTGTGCTGGGCCCGACGTCGAACGCCGGAATTCTGGCGACCTTCGGCATGGCGACTGCTGCCTCGGCTAATTTTCCTGTCCTTGTTCTGTCGATCTTTTGGCGGCGTTTCAATACCGCCGGGGCAGTTGCCGGACTCTCCGTTGGCCTGCTGGCCACGCTTGGCCTCTTAGTCGCAGGACCGAACTTCATGGGAATCGATCCGTCGAACACGGCTAATGCGGCGCGCCACCTGATTCAGGCGAAACCCTGGTTTCCCCTGGAAAACGTTGGTATTGCGAGCGTCCCGCTGGGTTTTCTGGCGGCGTGGGCAGGTACGTTGCTTGGCAAGGAGCCCGGCGCGGAAGCCAAGTTCAACGAGTTGATGGTCCGTGCCAACACCGGCTTGGGAGCGGAGAAGGCCACTGCTCATTGACGGCGTGCTCGAATCGAGAGTGGCGCGGCGGGCCCGGTCGCGTAGTATCTGAGTATCCGCGGAGCATCTGAGTGTCAATGACGTTTTCAGTCCATGAGGCGGCTGGGATTTAGCCTCCCGAGGTACTTCTTCCGTGCCCAAGGCCTTGCGTACGCAGGTCGGAATCGTTGGTGCGGGCCCTGCGGGCCTCGTACTCTCGCACCTTCTATATCTTCAGGGCATTGAATCGATCGTGGTTGAAAATCGCAGCCGACAATACGTGGAAGAGCGTGTTCGTGCCGGCGTGCTGGAACAAGGAACGGTCGACCTGCTTACTGAAATGGGTGTTGGTGAGCGCATGAAGCGGGAAGGCCTTGTCCATTATGGAATTGAGCTGCGCTTCGGCGGCCGCGGTCATCGCATCGACTTCAAGGAACTCACTGCTGGCAATGGCATCATGATCTACTCGCAGCACGAGGTTTTAAAGGACCTGAACGATGCCCGCATCGCCACCGGAGGCCAGGTTCTGTTCGCAGTCGAGGATGTCAGCGTGCACGACTTTGAGGGGCCGACTCCGAAGATCCGATACAAAAAGGATGAAGGGGAATACGAGATCACTTGCGACTTCATCGCGGGATGTGACGGCTTCCACGGAGTCTGCCGGCCCAGCATTCCGGCAAGCGTCCTCAATGAGTACGACCGGGTGTTGCCCTTCGGATGGCTCGGCATTCTTGCCGAAGCACGTCCGTCCTCCGACGAATTGATTTACGCCTACCACGATCACGGCTTTGCTTTACACAGCATGCGGACGCCGCAAATCAGCCGGCTATATCTGCAATGCAAACCGGACGAGGACATCGCTCATTGGAACGACGATAGGATCTGGCAGGAACTGCAGGTCCGCCTGGTATCCAGCGGGTGGAAACTCAGCGAGGGACCGATCGTGCAAAAAGGTGTGACCGGGATGCGTGCCTTTGTCGTCGAGCCGATGCAATACGGAAAACTGTTTCTGGCCGGAGACTCAGCCCATATCGTCCCGCCAACTGGCGCGAAGGGGCTGAACCTGGCCGTGGCTGATGTCCAGATTCTTGCGCGGGGGCTCAAGCGCTTTTACTCCACCGGCAACCGCGACCTTCTTGATCGCTATTCCGAAATTTGCTTGAGGCGTGTGTGGAAAGTGCAGCGCTTCTCCTGGTGGATGACTTCGATGCTGCACCGGTTCCCGGAGGACCATCCCTTCGACCGGCGCCGGCAGCTGGCTGAACTGGACTACGTCACCAGCTCCCGGGCAGCCGCCCTGACTCTCGCGGAGAACTATGTAGGCCTTCCACTGGAATGAAGCAGTATCGCCTCTCCTCGGTCGAGATCGGTCACCTTCTTGTAACCTGGATATGAGCGTGGAAACCGGACCGCGAGAGCCGGCTGTCTCCGGGGTGACAAACAAAATCGCCTGAGATATGATCGCTCGCTTCCTGCAGCTGGCAACACGGCCACGCTATTAGCGGAGACTTTCTGTGGGCCCATTTACGAACGAGCGCTCGGTCATCAAGCCTTACCGGAGACATGGCCCGGGGACGCAACCGCCCGCGCCCTACGAGGCTTACCAGTCCACGATCAAGCGATCTCCCACCAAGCCCCTGATTTTTCTTCCCCACACGTTGTCGGAAGTCACCGGGCCCCTTTTCGGTGAGGATGCAATCGCCGAGAATGACAACGATCTTACGCGCCACTATCCGGGTGAACCCCAGGGCGAGCGCATCATCGTGACCGGGCGCGTGCTCGACTGCAATGGGCGGCCGGTGCCGCAGGCCCTGGTCGAGATTTGGCAGGCCAACGCGGCCGGGCGCTATCGCCACGCGAAAGACCAGCATCCCGCGCCGCTCGATCCCAATTTCGGCGGCTGCGGACGCACTCTGACGGATGACAATGGCGCCTATCGCTTCGTGACCATCGCCCCGGGAGCCTATCCCTGGTTCAATCATTACAACGCCTGGCGTCCGCGACACATACACTTTTCGCTTTTCGGCAGAGCCTTCCTCACGCGCCTGGTCACGCAGATGTATTTCCCGGGTGATCCACTCTTTGAGTTCGATCCGGTTTTCAATTCCGTGCCCGACGAAAAGGCCCGCCAGCGCATGATCTGCAAATTCGATCTGGAGACCACGCAGCCGCAGTGGGCGCTCGGCTACAAGTTCGATATTGTCTTGCGCGGCCCGGAGCAGACTCCGTTCGAGACCTGAGGTAAACATGGATTTCGTTCCGACTCCCTCCCAAACCGTGGGGCCCTATTTCCGCATTGGCCTGACCGAAAAATACTCCAAGCCTGGCATCGCGGCGCCGCAGGCGAAAGGCGAGCGCGTCGGGCTGAGTGTTCGCGTGCTGGATGGCGACGGCATGCCGGTGAATGATGCTCTGATTGAAATCTGGCAAGCGGACGCGTCAGGAAAGTACAAACATCCCGACGATCCCCAAACCCAGGCCACTGACCCCGGATGCGATGGATTCGGCCGCGTGGGCACCGATGAAGATGGCCACTGCCAGTTTGACACCATCAAGCCGGGACGTGTGCCAGGACCGGGAAATAGTCTGCAGGCGCCACATTTGAATGTTGCGCTGTTTTCCCGCGGCATGCTCAAGCAGTTTTATACCCGCATCTATTTCGCCGGAGATCCGGCCAATCCACAGGACCCGGTTCTGGCCTTGGTTCCTGTTGAGCGCCGCGAGACGCTGATGGCGAAGCCCGATCCTGCGAAGCCGGGGTTCTGGCGACTCGATATCCATCTTCAGGGCGAGGAAGAAACGGTGTTTTTCGATGTGTAGGGGCTGGTGATAGTGCCGGAGTCATCGTGCCGCAATCATCGTGAATGCCGGGCTAAAACAATCATGACTCACAGCAAGAGTCTCTTTGGCGTGGTGCCATCCGTGACGCTTACATTCTTCGGCGCAGTCTGTGTTCTCTGTCTTGCTGCGGGTCAGAGCAGAAGCGTTCCCGAGACTGCGGGCGTCGACGGCGGCCGCATCGTCCACGCCGACAGCGAACCCGGCAACTGGATGAGCCACGGACGAACCTACAGCGAGCAACGCTTCAGCCCGATGAAAGAGATCAACGACCAGAACGTAAATCAACTTGGCCTCGCGTGGTACTACGACCTCGATACGAATCGGGGACAGGAAGCCACGCCGCTCGTGATCGATGGCAACATGTATTTCACCACGGCCTGGACCAAGGTGGTTGCGCTCAACGCCGCCACGGGGAAACTGCTGTGGACTTACGATCCCGAGGTCCCGGGCGCGTGGGCGGTCAATGCCTGTTGTGACGTGGTGAATCGGGGCCTGGCAGCCTGGAAAGGCAATCTTTTTCTTGGTACGCTCGATGGCAGGCTGATCGCGCTGGATGCCGCTACCGGCAAGCCAGTCTGGGAGAAGCTCACAATTGACCGGCGTTATCGCTACACCATCACGGGCGCGCCGCGAGTGGTCAAGGGCAACGTGATCATCGGAAACGGCGGCGCTGAGATGAGTGTGCGCGGCTACGTCTCAGCGTATGACACCGCAACCGGCAACCTGGCCTGGCGCTTTTACACCGTGCCCGGAGATCCGTCGAAACCTTTCGAGAATCCAATTCTCGCCAAGGCGGCAAAGACGTGGACCGGCGAATGGTGGACCCTCGGCGGCGGCGGCACAGTCTGGGATTCGATCGTCTACGATCCTGAATTTGACCTGCTCTACATCGGAGTAGGCAACGGCGGTCCATGGAACGAGCGGATTCGCAGCCCGCAAGGCGGCGATAACCTTTTTGTCGGATCGATTGTCGCGCTCAAGCCGGAGACGGGCCAATATGTCTGGCATTATCAGGAAACCCCCGGCGACATGTGGGACTACACTTCCAGCCAGCAGATCATCCTGGCCACGATTTCCTTCGATGGCAAGCCCCGCAAAGTCCTGTTGCACGCGCCCAAGAACGGTTTCTTCTACGTGCTCGACCGCGCGACCGGAGCGCTGATTTCAGCCCAGCCCTACACTTTTATCAACTGGGCCACGGGCGTGGACATGAAGACTGGCCGGCCGATCGAAACGGCAATCGCGAGATATCCTGGTGATGATCCGCCGCCGGTCGTACCTGGACCACTGGGCGCGCACAGTTGGCAGCCGATGTCGTACAGCCCGCTGACCGGCCTGGTCTATATTCCGGTCAATGATGTCGGATTCAAGTACAAATCTGCCGAGCATTTTGTAGCGCACGAGCTCTCCCCCAATTACGGCGTAGATGTTGTGGCGGCTGGGATGCCGCAAGACCCCGCCATCAAGAAGGCGATTCTTAACACAGTGAAGGGACAGCTGGTCGCATGGGACCCGGTGCTGCAGAAGAAGGCGTGGGCGATCGAACGTCCCGGCCCGTGGAACGGTGGCGTGCTGTCAACCGCGGGTAATCTGGTGTTTGAAGGCACAGCCGGCGGCAATTTTGAAGCTTACCGCGCTGACAACGGCGAGAAGGTCTGGTCATTCGACGCGCAAACCGGGGTGATGGCAGGACCAGTGAGCTACACCGTGAACGGCGAACAATACGTCGCCGTGCTCGCCGGGTGGGGTGGCGTTTTTCCGCTGGCGACGGGCGAGGTGTCATTCAAGTCAGGCAGAGTGCGCAATATCAGCCGCATGCTGGTCTTCAAACTCGGTGGCAAAGCAAGCCTGCCTCCACTCACGAAGTTTCAGGAGGAAACGCCGGATCCTCCTGCGTCCACCGCCGGCGCTGCCCAGATCAAGAACGGAGAAATGCTCTACCAGCGATACTGCGGAGCGTGCCATGGAGACGTTGCCGTGAGCGGCGGCGTGCTGCCAGACCTGCGCTATTCACCCGCGCTGGCCAACGAACAGTGGTTCCAGATCGTGCGAGGCGGGATTCTGAAGCCGCTCGGAATGACGTCATTTGCCAAGGCACTCTCACAGCCCGACGTCGCCGCCATCCGCGACTATGTAATCTTCCGCGCCAATCAAAGCAAGACTCAGGTTGACCACGACACGGGCAAGGCTGTGCCTGATAAACGTTAAGTGGGACGATTGCCCCTCAGCTTCCACCGCATTCTGTAATCACTTCCCAGCAGGACAGAAACCCCGTCAACCCGGACGCGCGGCGAGGAAATTGATGCTTACTGTTGCCAACTCGGACGGCGGGAATTCGCATTGATAACGCGCATCTGTGTGCAGCCCGGCTTCACGGACGCAGTCCAGAAATATGGGAATCTCCACCAGATATTGATCTGAGAATCCATGGGTGCCGTCATATGCGACGGCAGGAGTTTTCTGTAAATTTGCGGAAGTAAGTTCGGGCGGCAGCGTGTGCAGCTCCAGCACGATGAGTCCGAACCGGCCGACGTATGGCGCCCAGCGGCGCAGATGCCGCACCAGATTCTCTTCCAGTTCATCGGGAAGAATTTCCTGCCCCAGATATGCAAACGCGCCGCTGCATCTTGCAGTGCGGCTCCCTTTCGCGTAACCGGCGGGCGGAATGTACGGGCGATTGTGGTCCAGAAATGAACGCACGTGCAGCAGATCGTGAATATCAAGGCCGATCGCTTCCAGATCTCCCGCCAGCAGTGCCGGGCGGTTGATGTCTCCATAGATGACGTGATATTGAGGGATTTCCGCTTTGCGCATGGTCAGCTTGGTAACCCGCCGGGCCACTTTATTGAAGTCCGCGCCTACCATGATGAGCGGTTGCCGATCGAGGACCTGGCCGCGGGCGGTCTGGTTCTTGACTACCTGATACAAGTGCTCCAGAAAGGTGCCGTCGCCGCAGCCCATGTCGCAGATGCCCTTGGGCTGAGCATCGAGTGGACGGTTGAAGATCTCCAGGATGATCTCATCCACTTTCTTGAAGTAGGTTTTGTGCGCGCCTCCGCTGCCCCACACGTTCATGCCACGGTCGACCAGCAGTTCGATTCCGTTTTCGTCGATGCGAGGGATGCGCGGATTGCCGAAGATCAGCGTGCTTACGACGTTGAACATCGGCAGATAGGACACCGTTACTCCATACGACGCACTGATCTGCGCAGCGTAACGGCCGCAGGGAGTCAGAGCAACCCGGTTATCTTCACGCGAGAGCCATCCCTGAATGCTGAGCAGAAAAAACATGCACTCCAGGTTCTCGCGGTTTCCATTGAGGGCATCGGGACTGACCGGCCCTCGCGCCAGCGTTGCCAGAATGCCGCCGCGCGAGAGAGCTACCATGGACGGGCCGATCAGCACACCATCGAGATGGGCCCGGACTTGTTCAAGCACGCGGGCTTCGACTTCATCGCCGGACAGAGGGATGCCCCACCGCTCCGCTGATCTGGACACCAGTTCTGGAAACGAAGGCAGACCCGGCGCGTTGAAGTCACCGAAAACAAAATCTTCGAGATAAACCGCTTTGGGAGTAAATGGCAGCACTTCAGCATAGAGCGGAGGAGCAAGGGATATTGCGATCTTGCCCTCGCGCGTCAACCTGTAAGCGATTTTCCTGCCGTTGTCACCAGCGGTTTGCTTTATCCAACCGCAGGAAGCCAGCAGCCGCAGGGCGACTCGCAGGTAGCCCCGGTTGGCACGAGTGTGGTCCACAATTGCATCGAGGGTTACTTCGTCCGAAACGCTATGGAAAAGCTCGAACACCTTGCGGTCGCCAAGTGCCTTGACGGTGGGGGCGATGACAATTCCGGAGAGATGGTTGAAGACCACAGCTCGAACTTCCGCTTTCTGTGCTTCGGAGATAGATACTTCCGCCATCGCGGCCCTCGTGAAAACACCCTAGACTCGCCCTTCGAACAAATCCCTTCCCTGGACCATGGCGCGCATCTTGCGGTCCACCACACTGCGTTGCAGCATCCAGAATCCGCAATCGGGATGAACGTAGTGCAACCGCTCCGGCCCGAGCACCTTGGTGATGTGCTCAATGCGAGACGCGATCAGTTCCGGGCTCTCCACTTCGTTATCTTTGATGTCAATCACGCCGATGCCCAGGCCGATCCTGGGGTTGAGATCAGACAAGACTTCCAGTTCGTCGTAACCGCGCCGTGCGAACTCCAGCACCAGGTGATCGGCGTGGAGGGAGTTCAGGAAGGGAACCAAGTCGCGCCAGAAACCGCGAAGCTGCGGTTGCCCGCCATAGTTTCCGAAGCACACGTGAACCGCTCTCTCATTCAATATGCCGTCAAGCACATGATTGACAGCTTCAGCCGCCCAGGAGGCATCTTCAGGGAAACCGATAATCGAAGCTTCATCCAGTTGCACCGTGTCGGCTTCGACCAGTTCGATCTGGCGGCGCAGTATGGCAGCGATGTCCATGGCCAGATCAGGAAGGTCCTTGTAGAAACAATTGGTCAACTGGCGCGACAACATGTGTGGTCCGGTGCAGGTGAACTTAAGCGGCGTACGGGTCAGGGCGCTGACGAACTCGTAATCCCTCGGCAGGTTGAGAGTTCCCTCGTGCACTTTCGCGACCACCATGCCGGCGGTGAGAAGACCATACCCCGAAGCCTGGTCGGGCCGGGAGCGGTCGAAGTCAGAGACCGAATAGTGCTTGCGGATGCCGTCCATCCGGGAGGCGAAATAGTCCACCATTCCGTTGGCCTCGGGATGGCTGGGATCGAATCGCATCAGCTCGCCGTCGGTGATCAGATCCAATCCGGCGAGTTCCTGCGTCTTCAACACTGCCATGACGGCATCGCGCATCACCAGGCGAGAGATGTTTCCGACCAGCCAGGAAGGTACCGGGTAACTGCCAACTACCGTGGTCTTGACTTTCTGGCTCATTGCATATCATTCCTCAAGCCATAAACCGGCTCGAAACGCGAACATAATACCCGCTTTCGTAAAAGTTGGGATGTGGTGGCTTCGGGTATTCCCTGGTACCCGCAACGATACCGTCTTGTAGGCTGCTTCCGATTCGGGGTAAATTGTTGCCCGCTCAATGGAGGTTCCTGTGTACCGCAGCGATGTGGTGGGTAGTCTGCTTCGTCCGGCGTACCTGAAAGATGCCAGGGACCAATATGCGTCGAACCAACTCACGGATGCCGCCTTCAAGCAAGCCGAAGATCGCGCTGTAGACGAAGCGGTTGACTTACAGGTTCGCTCCGGAGTGGAGGTCCTTACCGACGGCGAAGTGCGTCGCTATGCCTTTTACGGCCACCTGATCGATGCCGTTGAGGGATTCGACAAATTCGGCGGCTGGGCCATTCCCTTCCGCAATGAGAAAGGCGAAGAGTTGGTCCTACCGCGTCCCGTAGTGGTGTCGCGCTTGCGCCGCAAGCGTCCCCTCTGCGCCGAGGAATTTACTTACTTGCGGGCGCGTACGAAACATCCCGCGAAGACTACGATGATCAGCGCCCAACAGGCGGCGGCCTACTACGATAAGACAAAGTCCGCCGGCGCCTACCCAACCGTGGATGCCTATCTGGCTGATCTCGTCCAGATTCTCCGCGATGAAGTGGATGAACTCATCCGCCTGGGCTGCACCTACATCCAAATCGACTCGCCGCAATACACCGCCCTCCTCGACCCGCAGCTGCGCGACGGCTACCGGCAGCGGGGCAACGATCCCGACCGCCTGCTTGATCTTTCGATCGAAATGGACAATGCAGTCATCGGCGATCATCCCGGCATTATTTTCGGGCTGCACCTCTGCCGGGGAAACAACCAGAGCAAGTTCTACGCCGCGGGCGATTACGGCCCGATCACCAAGGTATTTCGCAACACCCACTTTCAGCGCTTCCTGCTGGAATACGACGACGAACGTTCCGGCGGCTTCGAACCACTGCGGCAGGTTCCCGACGACCGGACGATCGTGCTCGGGCTGGTGAGTTCGAAGAAGGCGGCACTGGAGAGCAAAGACGAACTGAAACATCGCATTGAGCAGGCTTCTGCGTTTGTGCCGCTGGAGCGACTGGCCCTCAGTCCGCAGTGTGGTTTCGCATCCACCATTGAGGGCAATTTGCTGAGCATGGCAGACCAGGAGGCAAAGCTGCGTCTGGTGGCAGAAACGGCGCGCGAAGTCTGGGGCAAGCCGGTTCCAGCGGTTCATGCCTAGTCGTGACTAGAGTTGTTCGATGATGCACGGGTTCGCATTTGTCTTGACACCTGAGTGAGCTTATGGACAATACTACGGCTCAGTTAGCGAACGGACGTTCGATAGGCAAATGGGAGCCGGAGATTTTTCGGATTCCCTCCCCCAGTTGCGATCCGCCATAGCGGTTGCGCGACGGTTCTTGGCCCCGCCAGTGTTCCCAGCCAAGTCTCTTGTCGCGAGGGCCATTTGTGGTCAGGCTGGCTGCCCAGCCAGGCCGAGGATGTAGATGGCAAAGCGTGCCATCGTTCGAAAGCTCCGGAGGCGTATATGAAATCATGCCGGTTGTTTTCCGCCCTGGTCATTTTCTTACTCGCCGCGCTGTTCGCTTTACCTGCAGCAGGCCAAGCCACCATCAGCCTCGCCCAACTCAACGGCACCGTGCTGGACACGAGCGGTCGCGCGGTGGTGGGGGCCAGTATCACCCTGCGGTCGCTTGATACGAACCAGCTCTCTAACGCCACATCGAACACCTCGGGGTTTTACGTCCTGCCCAGTCTTTCGCCTGGGCGCTACGATTTGACGGCTTCCTACAGCGGTTTCGCCAGATTCACGCAGACCGGTATCGCGCTGACGGTCGGCCAAACGGCCACAATCAACATAACCCTGAAGGTCGCCTCAGCCGGCGAAACCATCATCGTCACCACCGAGGCGCCGGTGATTGAAACCACGCGCACCGAAGTCAGCCAGGTTATCGACACCCAGCAAATTGCGGATCTCCCGACGGCCAGCCGTCGCTTTACGGATTTCGCCCTACTGACCCCTGGTGTCGCTAGCAGCCGCACCAGCCTGGGAACGACTTTCACGGAGTTTGAGGTTACCCAGATTTCTTTCGGCGGGATGCGCTCGTTCAGCAACGAAATCACCGTCGACGGCGCTGATTTTGTCAACACGATCAGCGGCGTGCAACGCGCCACTCCGCCGCAGGAATCGGTCCAGGAATTCCGCGTGGTGAACAACAGCTTTGGAACCGAGTATGGCCGTGCCCTGGGGGGTATCGTTAACATCGTAACCAAGACGGGCACCAATACCTTGCACGGTTCGGCTTACGATTATCTCCAGAACACGGCTGCCAACGCGCGCTCTGTGCTTCAGCCCAGTCCCCTACCGTATGTCGTGCGGCAAAACCAGTTTGGCGCCACCTTGGGCGGGCCGGTCAAGAAGGATCGAACGTTTTTCTTTCTGAACTACGAAGGGCAGCGCCGCGCGGAGTCGCCTACGTACGCGCCCGATCTCATCAGCAACCTTGGAGAAATTAATCAAGCCAAGCTGTTTCTGGGCCTTTCCCCCGAGGGTTGCCAGCTTCCGCCCGCGCAATGCACCGGCACGCCCTTTTCTTACCTGCAGTCCACGCTGAAGACTTTTCATAACGACTACGGCTTCGCCAGACTGGACCATCAGGTCACCACCAACAACCGGCTGGCGATCCGCTATGTGGTAGAGGATGCGCGCGACACCGGCGAGTTGATCGGCAACACTGAAGATGGCGGCGGTATCGGCACTCCCAGCGGGGGCCGCAATTTGTTCATTCGCGATCAGTCGGTGGTAGGCACGTTGAATTCGTTGCTCAAGCCATCCCTGGTCAACACCGCTCTGCTTCAGTATTCGCGGCGGCACTACAACTTTCCCGGAGCTACCGGCGAGCCCGATCTGAGTGTGGTGAACGATCTGGAGATGGGCCACAACTTCGGAACCTACGACGCTATCTACGAGAGCCGCGTGCAAGGTTCGGACTCGGTCGCCTGGGTGAAAGGCAATCACCTCGCGAAATTCGGGTTCGACGGAAACTACGTCTGGAGCTACAACAACTATCCAGGGTTTACCCCGGAGAGGATAGTGTTTCCGGATCTGGGCTGCGTGTACGCATTCGCAAATTACGTCGAAGGACAAAGAACCGGGACGCCGGGAACGCTGCCCGGAACCGGGTCGTGCCCGTTGGACCCGGCCGCGCAGGGAATATCGGTCGTTTACTTTGGAGTCGCACTGCCGAGAACGGGCTTCACGAACGGCACGGTTCCGCCTCCAGCCACCGGCTCTGGCTTTGACAGCGGCTGGCCAAACGCTTTTCCCACGAACCTGTATTCCAACTACGCGTACACCTTGAACCACGGTTACTGGGGCTTCTTTGCCCAGGACCAGTGGCGACTGACGCCGAAGCTGACCGTCACTTACGGCCTGCGCTGGGACTTTGAATCAGGCTTGGGCAAGGTCATCAACTCGGACTATCGTGGATTTCAACCACGTGTGGGGTTTGCCTATTCTCCCGATGGAAAGACGGTTATCCGCTCCGGGTTCGGGATGTTTTTCGACCGCAACAACATGACGTTCTTCTTCACGACCGGGAACCAGAAGACCATCCCGGGTTATCTGTGCAGTCCGCCCAATAATGATCCGTCTTGCGCAGGCGTGACTCCAGTGGTCACACCCATGGTCCATAACGGAGCGGCGAACGGGGGTTGGCAGCTGGCTGCGCTTCCCGGCGAACCGGCGGCACCCGCGGAACTGGTCGCCTTGAGCATTCTTGCCGGCCAGCCATATCCGGCGCAGACCCTTTCGGGTGCTTGCCCACCGGCTTGTGGAGTCGGTGCGGGAGGCATTCAACGCGATGGGCGGCTGCCCTATGCGGAGCAGGCCAGCCTGGAAGTCGATCACCAGTTTGGACGCGGACTGACCCTGGATGTAGGCTATTTGTTCGTGGCCGCACACAAACTGGTGCGCGGAAATAACCTCAACGTGCCTTGCCCGGTGGGCACGCAAAAGCCAGGCAATCCATCTGACGTTCAGGGCTTGTTGAACCCGGATGGCACGCTCAGTCCCTGCCAGGGAACCCCTACACTCGGCCCGCTGGGTCTGGGCCCGATCTTCTCAGCACTGCCTTTTGGGCCGGTTGCCTCGGCGACCAGCACCTGCCCCATGCCTTACCAATCTCCCTTCCCGTTCGGCCCTAGTCCCACCGGCTTCGCCTGTGTGGGTAATCCAGCAGGATTTGAATTCGCAGGCGCCCCGTTCACTCCTTTGAGCGCCGGTCTGCTGGACTACAACAACAACGTTGCGAACGCGAGCTACCACGGTTTGACCGTCAGTGCGCTGGAGAGGCTGGGAAAGTATTTCAACCTGACGGCGAACTACACTTACTCGCACACCATTGACAATGGCAACTTCACGACCTTCATCAACCTGCCGGTGAACCAGTTTGACTACCAGGCGGAGCGCGCCAACTCCAACCAGGATGCGCGTCACCGCTTTGTGGCAAACTTCACCGCCACTGCCCCCGATCACGGTTTTGCCCGCAACTTTGAGTTCAGCAGTATCGTCACGTTGCAGTCGGGGCGGCCATTTACCTTGTTTGTGGGGAGCGGTAGTCTAGGCGACCTGGCCGGCCCCAACACGGACCGCGTCGGAGGCCCCCCCGTGGTGGGTACCTGTACCTCGGTATCGAACTGTGCTACCCAAGTGTCAAGAAATACCTATGTGGGCGACAAGCTGAATGTTTGGGATGCGCGCCTGTCGCGAAGCTTTAAAATCGGAGAGCGCATGGGACTCCATTTCTCCGTCGACGCCTTTAACCTCCTCAATCGCGGAAACATCGATGAGGTCACTTCCGTTTACGGCTCGCCGGTGTTCTGTGGAAGTAGTCCTGTAATTCCGCAGCACTTCAACGACGCGGCAACTTTGGCTATCCAGAGCGGCTCAGTTTCCTGCGCTTCGCAACAGGCGGCCGCGGCACCGCCGGCGTGGCTTGCGAAAGGACTTATTCCTGTTTCAATCCCTAATACTCCAAATCCTGTCTTGGGGAAGCCGAGGACAATGCTGAATCCACGGCAATTGCAGTTTTCCTTTAAATTTACGTTCTAGGAGGCTGCGGAAAAGGCTCCGAATGCAAACGGCCAGCATTTTGCCTTGGCGCAGTGGCGCGTCCGGTCTTATCATCCGTAGTCTGGTGAGGCCATCTGGAAGTCCAGGGAGGAAGTTTATGGTCATTCGCTTCATACTCTGCTGCGTTGCATTGTTTGGCACCGTAATGCTTTCCACTGCGCAGGAGCAGAAAACCGAAATCAAGCATGCTACGGCTTCGCCCACCTCCGCCGCCTCGGGCAAGGAGATGTTCAAGGCGTATTGCGCGTCGTGTCACGGAGAAGACGCAAAGGGCGATGGGCCCGCTGCCGCGGCTCTTAAGCAGCCTCCGGCTGACCTTACCGCGCTCGCCAAGACTAACGGGGGCAAGTACCCCGCGCTGAGGGTGACCAGCGTCCTACGCGGACAGGCCACACTCGCGGCGCATGGCTCTCAGGAGATGCCCGTGTGGGGTACGGTATTCTGGAAAATGAGCGGTGGGCACGAAGCTGAGGTCCAGCAAAGGATCGCCAACCTGAACCGCTATATCGAGTCGCTGCAGGAAAAATGAGCGCCGGCGGGCGCTGGGTTCGAAACCCATGGCAGGTAACACTGGAATTGGTGTGTTCGTAAGGACTGGATGACAAATTATCCCGCCGCAACGAAACTGGCTCAGCCCGCGGGCCGTGGGTAGTGTCCTAAACTTGCGTTGCAGTCAAAACAGCAGGCGGTTGCAATCGAGGGAATTTGAGTGCTACGTTTTGGGCATGGCACGCAATGATCTCCGCGCACTTCGCAATATGATTGCCGAATCGCAGCGCATCCTCGCCACAACTAAACTGCCAGAAGGACGGTCCGAACGAGCATACGAACTGCTGACCACTGCCGTGAGCCTAGCCGATGGACTACTGACAGAATCCCCAGCCGCCGCCCTCGGCAAAAAAGGAGGTAAGGTCATGGCCAAGCGAGGACCAGAATATTTCCGTAAGATCGCGGCCATGCGAAAAGAGCATAAGGGCGGACGCCCACCCAAAAGCATACAATGATGAGCGGAGGGCGGCGGGATCGGACCGCGTTCCAGTTAAGGAAATCCCCGCTTATAAGGCGGGTTCTAGCCACCAGCTAGTCGTTCGCCGTAATCCACTTCTTGAACAGAGCAACAACTTTCGCGGCGTTCGACGCTTCCCAACACTTCACGAACTTGTGTTTTACGGCGGGGCTGAGAGTTCGCAATCCTTCGAAAGCATAGAGCAGGTAGCGATATTGAAGGGAACGCGACGATAGAGTCTGTAATAACCCTGAGTTCTGCCCACCCTCTTTGCGCTCTTCTTCAAAGCATTCCGTAACGGTCTGCGGCGAGAACCCTGCTCGCCCGAGGGCGTCGATGATGGATGTTTTCCCCTCAAGCGACATACAGAGAATTTTACCTACCGGAATCTTCTTGCGAATTTCGGCGGAGCCCAGAGGATCGGGAGCCGGAAGGCCGAAATCCACAACACACTTTAGAACGCCATCACAGTCACCATCGTTGCCAAGCGGAACGATCTCACACTGCAAGTTCGTGTTCAATTCCTTCCCGCTTGCAACAATCCCTTCAATGCTGGTCGTGACCCATTCACGACCACGTGGTACGTGCAAAATGATGCGGACAAACTCTGCATTCTTAGCTACATCCAAGAGACGCGCAGACAGTTCTGTCAGGTCTGCCTCTTTGTGCAGATTCCTCTGCCGAATCCAAATCAACGAACCGTCGGCTTGGTGTGCGGAATGCGAAATGTCCAGCGCCTCTTTAACGGGATCGTAGAATCCCGCAACAAACGCGATTTTCATTTGATATTCTCGTCATCGCGTTGTTAGGGCATCAACTACGTATCCCAGAGGCAATGTCAATGCTCTTAATTCTGAATCAGTCATTCGCTGCACTACGTCGGCAGCGACCCGCTTTAGCGGTGACACCGGGAGTGCGCCGGATTGCACCGCCATGCTCTGAATAGCTAATTCAGGTTTTTCCGCCTCTTGTGGTTTGAGCTCTGGTTGGACTGGAGGTGTTAGATCTGGCGGCATTTCGGGCATCGCCCGCTCGAACTCTTGCGCGATCCTTCGACGCCGGAAATAAATCCAGCGCATTTTTAGGCCGAGCGTGCGAACGAGATCGTAGAACCCGATCCACCATCGAGGTTGATCCAGAGCAGTCGTAAGAGGTGCTCTCTGGAACTCCGGCAGGTCAGAGATGAAGTCCTTAGCGATTTGGAGCAACGCCTGCGCAGAAATGTGCGGGATCTCGACCCATGATGGGTCTGGAGTGTAACCAGGACGAAGCACGGTTACTTGTTTTGTGTGGGTGGCTAAGAACAGCCGGAAAGCGGTATCGGGGCTGGCGAAGGTTTTCCAGATTCTCGGATTCGCGAGCAACTGACCGAGCGGTGTGCTCTGGTCGGAAGTCTTCGTCGTGTCGGCCACTGCCGGTTCAAAAAGCGGTTGCTGCTGTCCGACTGATCGAAGGCCATAGACAATGTCCATCCCGGCTCTGCCGATTTCCATCACATCGTCGGCAGCGTATCTTCTGATAAATTCGCGCAGATTGCGGCACTGGAATCTCTCTGGATCGAAATCAGGGAAATGCGTTTTTACTACGACAGACAGTTGATTGCCCTTGATGGGGCGTGGCGATCCATTGCCGGAGAGTAGTTGGACCAGCAGAGTGGCTACAGCTTTTTCGTCGGTCACCTTTCACCTCGCGCTTTTAAGTTCTCTTTTAGGTTAGGATGGAGGGGGTTGAGGGGGTGGGGGTAAGCAGCTTACCCCCACCAAAAATTAGCCCCCGTCCAATATCCTGAGAGAACTTACTTCTTACGGTCGCGAGGTTAAGTGCTCACGCTGGAAGAGTAGAATCGCTAATTGCACGATTCACTTGGCTGACAGCGACTGAATGTTGGCCAGCACCTTCACTAGCATGGTCCGGTTAGACCGCTTGCAGCACATTGCGTCCATGCTGCATACAACCCCTTTTCAACGGAAGTATTTAACGCTCGCGGTCTGAGCAGACTCCCGTCTCGATATCTATGATGCGCTTACCACTACCTTGGAGTCAATGGAAATCATTCCTCGGTAGAAAGCCTTATTTTCAACATCTTAGCCAACGATATTCACAGTTTATAAACAGCAAGCGTATGCTGTATACTGCATTTATGAACTGCCAAGCGTGCTCAGCAAAATGCCAAAAGTACGGCAAACATCGCAACGGGCGTTTCCGCTGTCCGTAATGTGGGACACTGCGAGAATTGCTTTCAACGCAAGTTAGGACACTACCGGGCCCCGCCCGTTCACGGTTTCCACTCCCAATCCTGATACCGTTTCCGCAACTCGGTCTTGAGGAGTTTCCCTGTCGAAGTGTGGGGGAGCTCCTCTACAAAGACGAACGCATCGGGTAGTTGCCACTTGGCGAACTTGCCGCCTAAGAACTCACGCAAGGCTTCGGGGGCGAGTTGCGCTCCCTCTCTCGGCACAATCACGGCCAGGGGGCGCTCTTGCCACGTGGGATGCGGCACAGCAACCACTGCGGCCTCACGCACGTCAGGATGGGCTACAAGAGCATTTTCCAGGTCGACGGAACTGATCCATTCGCCCCCGGACTTGATCAGGTCCTTGGTCCGGTCGGCGATTTTCAAATAGCCTTCGGCGTCCATTGTGCCGACGTCGCCGGTACGGAACCAACCGTCGTTGGTCCACTTGTTCGTCTCTTCCGGCAGGTGGTAATAGCTGGCAGCCACCCAGGGTCCGCGAAGTTGCACTTCCCCCAGAGTCTGATCGTCCTGCGGAACCTCTCCGGCGTCGTTGACCACCCTCATTTCCACGAGCGGAACGGGAATTCCCGCCTTGGCGCGGGCCGCGTCTTTTTGCTCTTCCGGCCACTCCAGCATGTGAGCTTTCAATTGATTGGTCGTGGCTTGCGGGCTGCTCTCCGTAAGCCCCCAACCCTGGTGCAGGTTGATACCGTGGTGGTCAAGCTGGCGTATCAGCGCCAACGGCGGCGCCGCCCCACCCACCAGCACACGCATTTTCGGCAGCTTCCAGCGCCCGGGGTGCTTCTCCAGGCAAGCGACCACATTGAACCAGATCGTGGGAACACCCGCGGCAACCGTGACCTGCTCCTGCTCGCACAGATTCAGCAAGCTCTCGGCATCGAGATGCGGACCCGGCAGAACCAACTTGCAACCCACCATGGCCGCCGCATACGGTAGGCCCCACCCGTTCACGTGGAACATCGAAACCACTGGCAATACAACATCGGCGTGACAGATGGCGAAGTTGTCCGCCGTGGTCAGCAGAAAGGTGTGCAAAAACACCGAACGGTGGGTGTAGGCAACGCCCTTCGGGAGCCCAGTCGTCCCCGAGGTATAACAGAGAGAGGCGGCTTCGTTTTCGTCGAGCTCGGGATAGCAAAAACTTCCTCCCCCGGCTCTCAAGAGGTCCTCATAATCCTCTGTTCCTGGCGGAAGAGTAGCCTTGGCCGAAGACACGACAAACACGCGTTCGAACTTTGCGGATTCCTTGATCTGCTCGTAGATCGGCATGAGGACATCGTCCACAATCAGAAAGCGTGCGCCTCCGTGCTGCGCGATGTAGCCGATCTCTCTGGGTACAAGGCGCAGGTTCAATGTATGCATTACCCCGCCGGATGCCGGAATGCCCAGATATGCTTCAAGATGAGCGTAGTTGTTCCACATGAGCGTAGCTACCCGGTCGCCACGTTGTAGTCCGGCTTTCTGCAAACCGGCGGCCAAGGCGCGCGCCCGCTGGTACACCTCTCCGAATGTGCAGCGATGCAGCGAGCGGTCCGGCAGGCGTGAAACTACCTCTCGCTTTGCAAACAGCTTTCCCGCGCGCTCGAGGATGTGGACGAGCGTGAGCGGGTAATTCATCATGGTGCCCTGCATCGCGACCTCACCGGAAGGGGTCTTACCGCAGCACGCAGCCTAGGAGTATAACGGACGTTCGCTAGATGACTGCAACCATCTGAGTGGGATAAGCTTTTCAGTTCCGACTCGCTGACGGTCTCGCCCCGTGACTGCTGAAGATTGGTCCGAAAAGCATACGAGGCTGGCAGAAAGCGCAGGTGACGTGCCTCTTGCCTCGAGTGGCCATTCCGCTTACTATATTGCCTCGTCCATGAGGCTCTCACGGACGAACGTTCGATAGATATGGGCACAGCTTACTCAGCGGCGTCGACATCTTTCCAGTCGCATACCCGCTTCGACCGCCAGCTTTCCCGTATTCTCAACCATGCCACAGCTATCTTCTGCGAGAAGGGGTACGAAGGCGCTTCCATTCGCGATCTCTCACGCGCCACCGGCCTGTCCCTTGCGGGGCTCTACTACTACTTTCAATCGAAGGACGAGCTCTTGTACCTGATCCAGAAGCACCTCTTCACGTCGGTGATGCAGCGCCTGCAGGAGAACCTCAAAACCGAGTCGGATCCGGAAAAGCGCTTGCGCATCTTCATTTCGAACCATCTGGCGTATTTCCTGGCCAAGCCCAAGGCCATGAAAGTACTCTCGCACGAAGATGATGTGTTGAAGGGCGCGCTGGGAGCGGAAATTCGAACGCTCAAACGCCAGTACTATCACTGCTGTGCAGATCTGATAGAGGAACTCAAGCTGGCAAAGAAGCTCACGTTCCAATCCCGGGCTGTGGTCCTGTGCCTGTTCGGAATGATGAACTGGATCCATACCTGGTACAACCGGCAAGTGGACGGTGATGCGGCGACCGTAGCCCGCGAGATCGGCGACGTATTTCTGGGCGGCATTTACGGTTCGACAGCTGGCCGGTGAAACTGCGGGTCGCCGGGCCAAAGTCCCCGGCCGCGATCAAGACGGAGAAACGCTCATTTGATCACCGACTGCCATGTCCATATCAATCCCATGGAGATGTTTCGCCCGGGCGCTCTAGAACTGATCAAACACAACCGCCCGAATTTCGACCAGATCGCGGAATTCGGCCATTCTCCCGCATCATTCCTTAAGTATCTGGACGAGGCGGGCGTGGACCGCGCAGTACTCATCAACTACGTCGCACCGGACTTCATCGGATTCACTTCTGGCATCAACCAGTACGTCGCCGACTACACAAAGGAAAATCCCGGCCGCCTGATCTCCTGCGGCGGACTGCATCCCCGCCAGTCGCAAAACATCATGGCTGAAGTGGAGCAGTTTCTGCGTCTGAAGATCCGCGCCATCAAGTTGCACCCGCCCCACCAGCTTCTGTTTCCCAATGAGTACCTGCACGGCGTGAAGGAACTCGAGGTCATCTACCGCGCCGCTGAAGCCAATGGACTGCCGGTGATATTCCACACCGGAACGTCAATCTTCGAAGGCGCAAGAAACCGTTATGGAGATCCGATGTATCTGGACGATGTCGCGGTGGACTTCCCCAAGCTAAAGATCATCATGGCGCACGGGGGACGCCCGCTGTGGATGGATACTGCGTTTTTCCTGCTCCGCCGCCACCCCAACATGTTTCTCGACATCAGCAGTATCCCGCCCAGGAGCCTGCTGAAATATTTTCCGCGACTGGAAGAAATCGCTTATAAAACCATGTTCGGCACCGATTGGCCGGGACCTGGCGTACCGGAAATCCGCAAGAACGTGGAGGATTTCTGCGCATTGCCGCTGGGCGAACAATCCAAGCAGCAGATTCTTTGGGACACTGCCTTGACTATCTGGCCGCTCTAACCGGCGCCTCGCCTGCGGTTAAGCCGGGTTTGTCAAGCACGGGTGGCCGCTCCAGCACGGTTGTTTCGGGCACTGGCTTCGCAGCCACTTGTTTGGGTACCCCGTAGCGGGCGCGGTGTCTTGTGCCCCAGGCTGACATCAACTTCAAGATCGGCTTCAAACTCTCGCCGTGTTTCGTCAGCGAATATTCCACCCGGGGTGGAACTTCGGCATAAACTTTGCGCCGTATGATTTCGTCCCTCTCCAGTTCGCGCAGATGCTGCGTCAGCATTTTCTTAGTCATCCCTGGAATCAAACGCTGAAGTTGGCTGAACCGCTTCGTCCCACTTTCCAAGTAAAACAGAATCAGCGGCTTCCACTTGCCTCCGATGATGTCTGCCGTGAGCTTTACCGAACACTGAAATGACTCCATGGAAAGCCTCCACCAGGCGACCAGGTTACAAAAATGTACCTACTAGCATTAAAGATACTTTAGCCTAAAATTGCCTCGGCGCAGCACGAGAATCTGTGGGCCTTGCCGCCCGCGAGCTGGGCACCAGGACCCAAGACAAAGGCCGAAGTTAGCCGCCTCCGGGATACTCCGATTCGGAGCAGCAAGAAATGAGCAAGCGACCAGTAGTGATCTACGGTGCCAGCGGTTTTTCAGGGCGGCTGGTGGCCGAGTTCTTGCGCGAGTATCACCTTCCCTTTATCGCCGCGGGACGAAACCAGACCAAAATCGAAGAGGTCATGGCCCACGTTCCCGGCATCGAAACTGCGGACTACGAGGTCGCCGAAACCAGCAGTTCGGTGGAGGATCTGTTCAGACTGTTCGCCGGGGCCAAGGTGGTCTGCAACACGGTGGGGCCATTTATCTATAACGGCCCAGCCGTCATTGAGGCGGCCTTACAGGCGGGATGCCACTATGTT
>Ga0209068_10000029_pt1 | contig 93168 bp, 84 predicted proteins | sample ColStrG_CSR_2012_FD_187200 | JGI IMG/M metagenome (GOLD analysis project Ga0209068, IMG submission 187200) | Freshwater sediment microbial communities in response to fracking from Pennsylvania, USA - Cold Stream Run_MetaG_CSR_2012 (SPAdes)... | ecosystem: Environmental > Aquatic > Freshwater >...
TGAGCGAGAGGCAAGGGACTCAAACGCCGTCCCTTGCCCCTCGCGCTCCCCCATCCCGGCTCAAACCGGACTGGGAGTTCAGGAAAGTTGTCGTATTCTCAGGTGAACGGAAATTGGGGGCAGGTCAGGGTCACGGTTGTAATAGGTGGTGTAATTCCCGGCGCTCGTGTAGAGAACATCGTATACGAGCCTCTGGCGAGCATCCCAGGAATATCCCCTCGTCACGCTGTTGGGGTCAACTACCTTTTGGGGATATCCTCCGGTCTGAGCCATACTGACGTGGGTCACATGACCGAGTGCGTCTATAAAAGACGAAAAAGTGCCACCCGCATATACAAACGTCGTCGTGGCGGTCACGTCCGTGCGTGGCGACTGCACTGAGGTCAGAAAAAAGTTCGTGTAACCATACGTCCACGTCCTTGCTTGCCCGTTTGTCGAGTACGGCACACTAGCTGTCGTCGTGTCCGTCAGGGTTTTCGTATGGACATTGCCGCTGGTGTCGTAGGCATAGGTAGTCGTCACGCCCGGTGTTGTAATCGTGGCTGGCAGGCGAACAAACGTCGTGTCATAAGTGATCGTCGTCGTCCGTGCCACGGTGGAGCCCACAGCCTCGTTTATCGTCGTTGGCAACCCGTGACTGTTGTTGACATAGGTTGTTTGATTGCCGTTCCAGTCCGTGAAGCTGTTGAGATAGCCATTGCTGTCATAGGCAAACGATTCCGTGGCGGCTGCCGTTGTGCTTGTGGCCGCACGGCTGATGCTTGTCACCTTCTGGGCGTTCTGCAAAGTGGAGAAGTTATAGGTATCCGTCACGCCAAGCGCATTGGTGACGGTGCGGCTGCCGGTGGTGTCGTTATAGGCTACTGTCGTGACGGTAGCATTAGAGCCCGTGCCAACTGTGCTTGTAAGCGCCCTTCCATAAGCGTCATACGTCCATGACAGGTAGGCGTTTCCATTTTCGTCCGTCACACCTGTCAAGGTGTACGGCAGACTGCTATTGCCGTAGACATAAGTAATCGCCTGGACGGGTGAAGTGGGAAATGAGACGGAAGTGAGTACCGGCAGGCCCGACGACGAATAGCCGTAGGTAATCGTCGTGAAGTCCGGGGTTATCAGCGTGTGGATTGTGCCGTTGCTGTTGTAGCTGAATGTCAGGACCCGGCTATAAGAGTCCGTAACGGTGCTGAGCTGCCCTGCGCTGTTATAGGCAAGCGTCTTGGTGTAGCCACTACGGGACTGGATGCTATTGAGCTGAGCTATGTAACTCACCCCGTAACCAGTCGTTTTCGCTGTGTAGGTCTCTATCGCATCGTCCGGATCGTGCAGCGTCCACGTCGAACCTGAGTTGGTGAGGGTATAGTCAACGTCTGAATCCGGCGTCCAGACGCTCCCAACCAAGTTGAAGACAATCATCTGGCCATCCGCGCGTTGGGCGGCGACTTGCGTAGACGACCATGTCAAGATGAACCTGTCATAGCTTGAGTGCCATCCCGCACCGAGAGGACCCGCCAAGCCTAAAACACCCCGGCTGTTGAAATATCTTTTAAACCCCAGCGGGTTCGGTCCGGGTGTCGTGTAATCGGTCGTGTGGTAGTACATGTTGCCGGTGGCAACATTGATCGGGTCACCCGCAAACGGGTTGCCCACGCCAGCGCTAGCCATCGCTGCGCCGCCTGCTGCTGCGGCGGCCCCTGCTGCATCAGATTCTGCTCCAGCGGCTGCGGCGGCTGCGGTTGCGGCTCCCGCATCACCATTCTGCGTATTATCATCGGCGTTATCATCTGCGCTGCAACCGCAGGTACCGCCGCCAACTTGCTTTAAGGGCTGCACGTCATTCGGCGGTGAGTAACCTGGCGGTGAGTTTGAATCTCCCGCGACGCCCGGAGGAAGAATTACATAGAGTGCTGAAACTCCCCCCGTCGCTGTAGAAGTGGTGCAAGCGATTCCGGGTGTCCATTCACCCCTAACATACTGGGGCTCCATGTAGGGAACTAAAATAGCGTCTGGGACCGGGCCGCCGAACGCATAAAATATCGCTAACGATTCGCAATCATCTCCTGGCGATGCACAGCGGACCGCCCCGCCACCTCCGGTGACTGCCCAGCAGGCAGTTCCGGGTTCGGTAAAGCCCGCATACCAGCCGTAGTTGCTCCCCACCTGCGCGTGCGCAGAAGGCGAGGCAAGCAAAAGCATCAAGAGGCATGCGGGTAGGATTGAAAGCGCGCCCAGGGCTCTAAAGAGCCTTTGGCACCGGGATTGTGTCGCAGGAAGCGGCGAGACACGAAGCCGCGCAAGCAGGTTGTTCACTAAACTCTCCCAAGAAGTAAACGCCCGCGAGAAATTTCGCGGGAGTGGGCGGGCATGCTACGGAAGTGGGACTATTCCCGTCAAGCTGTCGGCGTGAACATTTTGTGACGCAGTTCACAGTTTGAACAAATTAGCCGCGCACGACTTGTATGTTGACGGACGCACGCGCATACTGCGCGCGTTCTCTACCGAAAAGGCGCTGTCGTGCCGGGCCAAGCAAAAACCATCCGCCTGTCTGCGAGTCTCACGGACGCGCAAGCCTGGACGCTCGCGCAGTTCCTAAAGCGCGTCGGCTTCTCCGAATTCCGCAGCAACGCGCAGGACGAAGCGGAAGCCTACGCCATGCGTGACGCCGCCGACATCGTGCGCCGGGCGTTGGCCGATGCGGGGTACGCGCCGCGATGAGCGGGCTAGGGCAGGCGGTCTCCGCTCTTGAATCCCTGGCCGCTGGCGGGCTGCCCGACCGTGCCGTATTGCTGGCCGGAGCGCTGGCGCTTGACAGCCTGTGTGCATGGGGGGCGCCGTCGCGCGACGTGCTCGACGCGGCCACCGGGCTTAAAATCCTCGCACGGGGTGGAACCCTCGACCTTAATTCAGATGGACGCAAGCGCGCCCTGATGCTCGCGGAAGTCGTCCGCAGTCACATCGCCTGACACTGCGCTCTGCGCCTGGCCGGGAGCGACCGCCCCCGCCGTGTTTCTCTCTTGTCTCTTCCTCTTATGGCTGCCGGTTTTGCAGCCATGTCCCCACGGGGACACGTCTATATATAGGATTCGGGAGTATTGAGCTCAGTGGCTGTGTTCGCAGCAGCGGTCGCGCTCGGCTTCCAGCTCCGCTCGGCGTTTCTGCTCGCGGATTGTGTAGAGCCCTTCGTAGGCCAGCGCGGTGCCGACCGAAGCAAGCCGCACGTAGCGCCAGCGCTTGTCCGCATCCTTGATGACTTCGCCGATGACCACGGGAGCAAACAAGCCCGCCATGTGAACCCAGTGGCCTGCGGCCCCCATCGAGGTGCGCGAATTATGAAACTGCTGACGGTGAGGATTCCCCTCCAAGCCGCTTGAGGGAGTGCGGTACTGCTGCGTCTTCGTGCGAGTCGTCCAATCCGTGCCGTTTTGCATTTGTTCCCGCATGGCAATTTCCGCGTGACCTTAGCGGCTCTGAGGGCGATTGGCAAGCAAAACACACAACGGGTGGTAGGTAAGCGACGCGGATCTATACCAGATTTCGGTTTAGTCCCAAGTGAGTCTTCGCGCTGCGGCGATAGTAGGTAGCCGACTGGTATCTACATCGCTTAAGGATGCCGCGAGCGTGCCCGCGTCAACGCCTTCAATCCTGCGGGCCAGGCTATGCACCTGGCCCACCGTATCCACGATACAGAAGTCCCGCCGGTCACCCTTCGCGAGCTGGTATCCGTAGGACTTGAGCGCTTTGGCAAATGCTTCACCGCTATCGCTGTTTTGGTAGAGCAGAGTGATATGCCGCTTCATCGCACGAGGGTCGATGCCGGTCTTGTGGCCTCTGAACGTTTCCCAGGACTTTGCCCTGCGGGACGGCCGCTTGCCCGGCTGTTTCTCAGGGCCGAGGACGCTCGGCACATGCTCAAGCCCGAATTCACGCTCCAGCTCGCGCGCGGTCGCCTGGTGCTGTGCGTAATCGTCGGTCATTGCGACCGCGCACATGCGTGGAATCGCAATGCGCGACCAGATGACGTGCCGGTGGGTGCGCCCCTTCTTGCGGTGTTCCACCACAAATCGCGCATGGCCGACGAGGTGGAGATTCTTCTCCAGCCTATCGACGGCAATCTCCCACTGCTGCGGCGTCAGCTCCTCGTGCTCCTGGGGATTGATATTGACGTGATAGAAAAAATTCTTGGCATAGGTGCCAAGCGCTACGACTTCCATCTCATGCAGCGCGTCAGCCACGTTCCGCGCGGCGAGATGCCTAATCTCGCACAACGTCACCAATTCGTTTTCCTCTGCGTTGGTCAGGTGCTTCGCAAAAAACCGCGCATTGCAGCGGGAGCCACCGTTAATGATCATGGGCGCGGCTCCCTGTGATGAACTTCCTGCGAGAGGTGAGGGTGCTTGCCGAGGGCATGAATGATGACCTCGGCAGCCTCTCGGAACGCTGCCATCGCTTCGTTGAACTCTGCGCTGGTGGTTTCGTCTCCCGCGCCGTGCTTCTTCGCGAGAAGCTGAAGTGCTCCGCCCGCCGCGCCAAGCATGCCCAGCAACTTTGCAAGCTGTGCGGCTTCCACGGGTGGACGCCGCACAGCGCGGGTCTCATGCTTCTTGAGGGCTCGTGAGCGCACGTAAGCCCCAACACTCAGTCCCGCACGCTGCGCTGATGCCTGAATCTCCTTCCGCTCCGCGTCCGTCGCGCGGAACCCGATGATAGGCGCTCGCTTCCTTGTCTCACTCCCACTCTGCTTCTTGCGAAACGCCATTACTGCCGCATCTGTTGTGCGCTAGAGCTTGCGCGCCTCAACTTCGTTTCGGCGCTTTTACCTCCGGACGCGGTTAAACCACATATTGCTTGTCACTCACTTATAAGTGACAGGGTTGTCTTAGATCGGGACGGGAAGGGTGTCAAGGCTTTCGCCCGGTCGCGTCGGACTTCTCACCCAGAGGGAAGTTTACTTCTGTGAATTGACACAACGGGATAACAGCAGTATAGGCAGCGGTTTTCCGGGCATTCTTGCCAGACAGGGACAGACCTTGCCGATTTACGTATCGCTTTATCTTGATGTCGTTCGGTTCCTTGCCGCTCTTGGAGTGTTTCTCCATCACCTGTCCGCCGACCCCTTTTCCAAAGGGATCATCCCTGGCTGGCTGTCGCAGCATGGCCCTACCTGCGTGATTATCTTTTTTGTACTTTCCGGATATGTTATCGCGTTCGTTTCGCATGAACGCGAAACCACGGCTGCAAGCTATATCGTCAGCCGCATCTCCCGTCTGTATTCCGTCTCACTTGTGGCTCTCGCCCTTACGCTTCTCTTGGATACGGTCGGGATGCGTCTTAATCCGGAGGTGTACACAACGCGGAATGTACACGGTATGCCAGAACTCATCACCGGCTATCTATCCTCTCTGTTTTTTGTGAATGAGTATGAGCCCTTCCACTACATCTCCTGGCCTGGGACCAACGCGCCGTACTGGTCCATCAGCTTTGAGGCAACGTACTACCTGCTTGCGGGGCTTTTCTTGTTTCTGCGCAGAAGCCTCGCGGTTCCGCTTTCCGTCCTCCTCCTCTTCGCCGCCGGACGCACGATTGCCGTGCTGTGGCCTCTTTGGTTGCTCGGTTTTGCGCTTTATCACTTTTCTGGGCGCATTCAGCTCAGGCGGTCTCAGCAGATTATTCTTTTTTTCGCGTCGTCTGCCATCATCTTCGCAATGCCAAAACTCATACCCCATCTCTATCCTGATAATTTCGGGATGTGTTTTCCCTGGGGCCGCAAACCATTCAACCAGAAAATACTCGCAGATTATGTAATTGGTCTCACATTTGCCGCCAATATTGTCTCCGTACATGGCCTGTTAAGGCCCTACGCAGTAGTTCTGGAACACATAGCGCCTGCGATTCGCTGGCTTGGCTCCCTGACCTTTCCTTTGTACCTTCTGCATTTCCCAGCGATTTGCTTTTTCCGGGCCATCAGCCCTGCGCGGGACGATAGTTTATTCAATGTGCTCTTCATCTTCTTTTGCGTTACCGCTCTGGTAATTGCCCTCACTCCAGTAACGGAAAGGGTGAGGGGTTTCATCCGCAGAAGGCTGACCGTCATTGCAGGAGGTGCTAGCGAACGTTCTCAGGGCGTGAGCTAAGCGAAAAGCGAGACTCTTTCAATCCGAGCGCTGCAATTCCTCCTCAAACATCTCGCGCGCATGTATGTGAATTTCCACCGCGTCCAGCCTCGGGTGAAAGTGAGCAAAGTGAAGCAGGTCGCAGATGAGATCGCCGATTGCGGTTTCGAGGTCGCCCGGAAACATCGTATCGGGGTGATCGCCGCCGTAAGTTTCGGTTGTGAAGACGGCAAGCGCGTTTTTGGCCCATTGGGCGCGCTGGACGTTGGTTGGTTCCAGATGACGGATTTGCTTTGTCATATCGCACCTCCCTTCGCCTCGGAGGCGGCGCGGCGCTCAAGAAGGATTTCGGCAATTTCGGAGCGCCACTGCGCATCTGGCGGCTCAAAGGCAATGGTGCAAGTCTCAGGGACGCCGTACCAGTAACCGAGATCGAGAATGTCGATGATGTCTGTTTCCGGATTGCCCCAGTGTTTCCGCCATTCCACAAGATCGAAGCGGGTGATGGATTCAAGATGCTGTCCGCCGGTCGCTTCTGTGTTGTCCGCCTTGCATTGCGTGACATAGCCGGCGTCATCAATTGCCAGTTCCCCATGACTGCTGCGAACGGTGTATGAGGAGATTTTGTCGGGTATAGTCACAGCGCCTTCCGTGGCTTCGCGGATGACGGACACCAGAAGCTCCAGGCTGGCTTCAAAGCCTTCGTCGCCCTTATCCCACTCGCCGCTCAATGCCATACGGCAATCTTCGGCAAGACTCTGGCAGGCTTTCAGCAGCTTCGGCGCGGCCACAAATAGACGCCCGTAATGGTCGGTGTGATCGCTCAGTTCCAGGTATGCCACCGCCTCGCGGTTGTCCTGAGTGGCCATGGTCGGAGTGGATTCTTCGGGCATGTACACAAGTTTTGCTAACTGCATGGTCGTTTTCCTTTTCAGAATGAAATGATGTGAGAGTGAAAAAGGGGCGGCCGAAGCCGCCCCGGTGAGTTAGGAACGCCTACGGTCCCACAGAAGGCTGTGGCCCACTTCAGCGCCGGTCTTGACCAGACGGCACTGGATGGGAGCCGCGAAGCTGGGGTCGTCGAGGCTGACCGAGATGAAGTGCGCCCCGGTCTCGCGCGAGGTTTTCTCCCACGCAGCGCCAAGTTCGTAGCCCGTCTTCTTCGCGAAGATGCGGAAGTCGGGAGCTTTTTCGCTGCTCTTGCGCTCCACTGGCTCGAATTCCACTTCCGCCTTGAGCGTGAGCGTCTCGATGGTTCCCGTGTAGCCGTTTTCCGTTGCCTTGAAGTTGCCGATGATAGACATGTGTTCGTCTCCTTTTGGTTGTGGGAGACCGCCCTGTGCGATCTCGCTGACGGCACGCCCAAAGCGGGCGGCTCCAGCGAGCGGGTCATAGAATTTTGCTGCGCGAGGAAGTGACCCCATCTCTTTCAATGGGGGAGCGGGGAAAATTCGTCATTGACGCGCGAGCGACGCCCGCTCAAGTGGCCGTCATATCTGCGAGGGAGTAGGCGGGATCTCTCAAAGCAAGGAGAGAAGACGAAGCACGGCGGGGGCTTATGGCAGCGGAGAATGGCTTCCAGTGGGGAGAAATGGACGCAAAAGGCAGCGAGTGGGGAGCCTTCCGCACGCGAATGGTTGCCGGAATCCTCGCTGGCACGAATTCGTATGTTGTGCTCGCGGCCGCCTCGCGGGGTGATCAACTCGTCACGATTTTCTTGGCGCGCGGTTCGATCTATAGTTATTTACCGTGTGGAGATTTTCAGTCCTCGCCGGAGGGCTCGAAGATTTTCATGCGGGCATCACGAGACCACGATGCCCATTGCGACCACACTCGATGCCACTGTCCCGGTCATTAGGTTGACCGGGGAAATCGAGATGCCTGTCGCCTACGCGCTCCTCGACGAAATCAAACTCCTTCACGATTACTACCAGTTCCGCACCATTGATCTGCATCTGGACTCGCCGGGCGGCAGCGCCGATGCGCTCTACTACCTCGCGCATGCGCTGAGTCCCTGGCGTAAGGGCGAGGGCAGGGTGCTGCGCACCTTCGGCATGAACGAAGTGGCCTCCGCCGCCGCGATGCTGCTTTCGCTCGGAACTCTGGGACATCGCACGGCGTCGAAGCGCAGCCGTCTGCTCTATCACTCGGTGCGAAGCGTCCAGCACCAGAACACCAGTCAGAACGTTGCGCAGTTGCGTGTGGTGAAGCGCAGACTGGAGCGCTGGGATCACTGGTTCGTGGATCTGCTGACGGAACATACGCTGCGATGTGCGGATGGCGATTCGGTTTTGTATCGCAGAAAGATCTCCCGCCTCATGCGCCAGGAGAAGTTCATCTCGGCCGAGCAGGCCGTGGAGCTGAAACTCATTGACCGGGTCTCAGAAGCGGGGGCGCTATGAGCGTGCCGTTTCCATTCAGCGACACACACCCGAGATTTCGTGTCCGGGGATGGTCGGAGCTGCTCGGCCCCGACGAATCTATCTCCGCCCCGGAAATGGCCCGGCATTTCCTGATCACAGGCGAGACGGGTAGCGGCAAGAGCGTCTCCGCTGTGATGCGGCTTCTCGAAGGGATTCTGCGCTATCCCGAGAAAGACTTGTACGAAGCCTATGCAAATGAAGCACGGGCGGCGGCGGAGCCGCTGGAAAAACTGCGTCCCTCCGTCCTGGTCGTGGACCCCAAGCAGGAACTGAGCGAGGTTGTGGAGCGCGAGGCGCGGGGACGACGGGTCATCCGTATCGGATACGAAGCGGGCGGTCCCATGCTGCATCTCTTCGAGGGAAGGCCACTCGCCACGCTCGACGCCTTCGAGGCCGTCGATCTGATTCTGCAGCAGTCGGATTTCTTCGTGCAGGACCAGACGCGCACGCGCGAGCCCATCTGGAACATGCAGGCCGCGTCAATATTGCGGGATTTTGTCGCCATCGATATGTGGCTTGCGAAGCGCGGCCTGAATCAGCTCAAGGCATTGTGGGAGGAATTAAAGAAGAGCGTCTCCAAACGGGAGGAGTACAAGAGCTTTCTGGGCAGCCTCGCCTATACTCCCGGCAATTACTTCAAGCCGCACAGCACGTTGCTCAATCTCTCCTCCGGCGAGAGCGATCAGTTTCCGCTCGCCTGCTATCTCGATATATGCGACACGCTCAAGGTTCCAGGCGATCTCAAGGTTCGCCTCGTCGCGCTGCTCGGGCTTTATCACAGCACGCGCTCGGGCGTGATCTGGATGGTGAACGGGATTCTCTCGGATCTGGCGTCGGAGGAATTTGCCTGCTGCGTGTCCGTCAATCCCATCGAGGCTCCGCCCCAGGACAGGCGTCTCTCCGTCACCGATGCGCTCAATCGTGGCGATCTCGTGGTCTACGTGCCAAGCGACACGTCGCCGATTGCCGACATGGTGGGACGTTGCCTCAAGTCCAAGTTCTTCGAGTTTGCTTTCGTGCGGACAAACAAGATACGTCCGTTCTTCTACGTCGTGGACGAGGCGCACCGTTTCCTGACTGCAGGAAGTCAGGACGGCGAGCAGAGTCTGCTCGACCGCTGCCGCGCCTACCGCACGGGCGTCGTGCTCGCAACGCAATCCATCGCCGCGATTGCCTACCGCCTGGAGCAGTGCAAGAGCAGTAGCAAGAACGCGCTCGACATGCTCCTGAACAACTGCGGCAATGCGCTGTATTTCCGGACGCCGGACATACAGACGAAAGAGAATCTGCGGGAGCGCATTCCTTCCGCGCCCGTGCCGAACCGGCCGCACGTCTTGCAGGTGCGGCCGCTTACATCCTTAAGCGTAGGAAGCTGCTACGCGCTGCGCTGCAACGGCAGCTGGGGATTGTGCCAGGTGCATCTGCCCAAAAAGCTGGAAGTGGTGGGAAACACGGCGGGGGCGGGGTCTCGGAGGCTACGCACGCCACGGGCGCGGCAAGTTGCGGAAATTCCGTGGCTGCCGTTTCCGGAGCCGGAAGCCGTGTGCCAGTGACGATGAGGAGGCGGTCAGCGGGCGGAGCGACGCGCCGGTGTCTTAAGTCGCACGCCGGGCCGGTCGTCGTCCAGAAACTCTATGCCCCCTTTTTCGAGCGCCGTCTGCACCTTGAGCAATGTCGCCGTCTGCGAGCCGATGACGCCGTCGAAGGATTCCATGCGCCGCACCGTGCCGATGGCGACGTGCGCCGACGTAGCAAGCCGCGCCTGGTCCCATCCCAGAAGGACGCGCGCAGCCCGCAGCTGTCTGCCGTTGGTGAGTCTCACTATGAGGCGACGCTAGCATAGGCGACTCTTTAACCCCAACTACAGCAACATCATAACCAATTACTTGATTATTGTAACCAACTTGTGCGACTCTGATTCCCCGCGCTTTTTTTTAAAGCGGGGTCAGAAATCACAGGCAGGTATCCATGACGAGTCTAAGCGGCATGACCAGAGTCGCAGCGGCGGCGTTTATAGCGCTTGCGCTGGCTTCGTGCGCAATGAACGCGCAGCAGCAGCCAGGGCAGGTGCCGCCGCAGAAGCAATCACAGCAGCAAGGCAGGCCCGCGACGGGTGGTGATACGAGTATTGGGCAGCAACTCATGAGTGCGGAGGCGGACCCTAACCTGCCTGGTATGACCAGCCCAAAAATTAACGGTATTAAGCTCAACTGGAATTTCTTTGGCGGCAGCTTGTCAGGACCCTGGTTGCAGATTAGAGATCCGAGTTTGAGGAGCACCTCCGCTCAATATCTGGGCTGGAACGACGAAGGGTCTTTGCTGGCGCTGGATGATGGCAAGATTTATATCTGGAATCTTAAACAAAACAGTCTGACTGTACGCTATAAAGGCATTGACGATGTTCCGTCGGCAGTGATCGCCAAGCTTAAAAACAATCCGGACAAGCAAGAGATCTTGGCGTCGAGGGAGCCAAAGCCGGGCCCCAGGCCTGTAGCTCCTGTGCAGGCGGCAACAACCCAAGGGAATATCCCTGACGATGCTGCCAGCAAGGCCATCGGCCGCTTGAGTGCCGGGCAGACGGCGCGGCCTTCTTCGGGGGTTCCGGGTGCCTATTCCGCAACGGGCGCGACCCTCAAGGGCGACATCCTTACCCTGACGATGGCGGACGGAACAAGGAAGGCTCTCAAGGTCGAGCGTCCTGCGGGTCTGGCTGCGGCGGCGTCCGGAGATATTGCGGGGACCTGGGTGTCGTTCGACGCCAACAAGATAATTGTCGTTCAGGGCGACGGAACGGCAACGGTCACGGACATGGACGCCAGGCTCCGGGCAAATTTCGAGCAGATAAAGAAACTCGTGGGCAATCAGAAGTAAGCACTGTCGATAGCGTGTCATCGATCAACATCCCCCTGCCCTTTCGCCTGCCGCACATACGCATAGAGCGTCGGCTTCGAGATGCCAAGCGACCGGCAAATCTGATCGACCGCGTGCTCCTTCTTGTTATAGAGATTGATAGCAATGTCACGCTGCTGGGCGTCGAATTTCTTGGGGCGGCCCCCTTTCCTTCCGCGCGCCCTCGCCGCGTCCAGCCCCGCCTTAGTGCGGTCGCTGATAAGATTGCGTTCAAATTCCGCAAGGGCTCCGAAAATGTGAAACACCAGTTTTCCACCCGGTGTCGTCGTGTCGATGGATTCCTGCAGGCTCTGGAATCCGATCTTCATTTTCTCCAGCTCCGACATTAACTCGATGAGGTGCTTGAGCGAGCGGCCGAGACGGTCGAGCCGCCAGACGACAAGTACATCGCCTTCACGCAATTGCTCACGCGCGCGGTCGAGGCCCGAGCGGTTCTCAGTTTTTCCGCTGATGACATCCTCGATGATCTTTTCGCATCCTGCCCTCTTCAGCGCGTCTTTCTGAAGGTCGAGGTTCTGCTCACTTGTGGAGACTCGTGCGTAGCCGATGCGCATGTACAGCCGGAATAGTTAAGAAACTCGTGGAAGTGACGGGAAGATTTACCTTGATTCTTTTACTGGCTTTCTTTACTGAGAAAGGCAAGGAAAATGTGAAACGAGCAGAGAGTTAGAAAAGTGGTAAGAAAAACGGTCGTTTTCTTTACTCCACCAAAACCGGGAATCCTCCCATGATGGATGCCTTCACTGCCATGCTCGAAGCACGCGATCCTGCGCTGGGAAGATTCCGGGCGTACCGTCTCGAAGCGGGGACGGATTTACTCGGCGACTGGCTGGTCGAAATCACTTACGGGCGAATTGGAACGCGGGGGCGACGCATTCGTTATGCGGTGCAGGATGAAGCGCAGGCAAAGAAACTCGTTCGTGAGACACTACGCCGGAGAGCAACGGCGCGAAAGCGCATCGGCGTCCCCTATCGTTTCTGCCAGCTCATCGACCCGTACCAGTGGTTCCCGGTTACTCTGGGGCCTGGCATTTAGAATTGCATGGCCGTGGATAGAGGAGCCCACATACATGGCTAAGAGCGGAGAATCGGCTGAGAATTATCTCGCAGGTGACAAGCTGTACCAGGAGCGGGCGCGAGCCGCCCTGCCCTTGCTCGTCAGGCAGGCATCGCAAAGCGCGACGGTGTATTACTCGGACCTCGCGGCGGAGCTTGGCATGGCGAATGAACGTAATCTTAACTACGTGCTGGGCTATGTCGGCGATGCAATGGAGTCGCTGTCGAAGGACTGGAAGGAAACGATTCCGCCTATACAGTGCCTGGTCATAAACAAGCGGGACCGGATGCCGGGCGAAGGCATCGGCTGGTTCATTTCCAAGAAAGAGGATTTCCGCAAGCTGCCCCGGAAAGAGCAGCGCAGGCTGGTGAAACTCGAACTGGAGAAGGTATTTGCGTATCGCCGTTGGCCGTCTGTCCTAAAGGCATTCGGGCTTGCTCCTGCAAAAGCCGACTACTCAAAGGTGGCAGCGAAAGCCAAGTCAATCGGCGCGACAAGAGAATCGCGGGCGGCATCGTTCGGCGGCGGAGGCGAAAGCGCGGAACACCGGAAGCTCAAACTCTTCGTGGCGGGGCACCCGGAGATCGTCGGCCTTCCCGCCAAACTCACCGGCGATACCGAGCATCCGCTGCTATCGGGCGACGTGCTCGATGTGTTTTTTCAGCATGGCCAGGACAGCATCGCTGTGGAGGTAAAGTCTGCACTGTCGAGTGAAGCTGACATAGTGAGGGGAATGTTCCAGTGCGTGAAATACCGGGCCGTGCTTGAGGCACAGCAAGCCGCTGATGGGCTTGCGCAGAGCGCGCGGGCAGTTCTCGCACTCGAAGCAAAGCTGCCGTCAAAGTTCCAGGCGTTGAAGAATGTTCTGGGCATTGAGCTGGTCGATGAGATTAAGCCCGGCTGAGATGTTCATGCCTCGGCCTGACAAGACAAAGCGCGCTTCCGCCGGTCTCTCGCTTCGTTGGCATCCTGGTCGGCGACAATGTTCTCCAGTTCTGCGATGTACTCAGCCGGGAGAGAATGCTCCCGCGCGCCTTCGACAAGAAATCGCTTGTACCACATGTATGGGCGCAAAGCTGGATCGTTGTTCGGTTTCTTGGCAATGTACACCCAGGCGTCAGTGCTCGCGTTGTCCGTCAGGCGTAGCGATAACCGCACTTTCCGATATCCGCCCTCCCCTTTATCGAGTTTGTCTAAGTCAGCATCCGGGATGGTATACAGCACGCCCCAAACGTCTGAGCCCACATGCGCAGCGACGTTAGCTTTTCCGGACTTGTCGTCTGTGCTTTTCTTGTTGAACAGAAGACGATGGCCAGGAAGCACGGCGGCGCGTCCTGCACCTTCGGGGGACACTCCATAGTCGCGAAATCGCCCCGAGCACATGTTGGAACCAAATGCGAATACCTGCTGGCTCATGGAACCCCCAAGCGACGATGAATTCGCTTTAAGATACTTGAGCAAACACTGCCGCACCAGACCCTCGAAGAAATAAGCGTATGGCATCTTCTGGGACGGGGTTTCAGCGAGCGTGCCAGATGGTGTGACCTTCTTAGGCGGGGGAAATAACCTGTTGTCAATGATCATGCCAGCCGTGGGATCGGTATCCCATTTCTCGCCGCCCTTAAACGGCTGACTCAAGAACATCGGCTCTCCGGCATGGAGATATTTCGACCTGGCTGCGTAGATGACATTCAGCGCCTTGCCGAGATTTTCGCGCTTGATCTTCAGTTGCTTGGCTTTGAAATTACCGCCCTTGAAGAATCCGCTGGAGTGTTTCTCGATGAAGCGGACGAATCTCTTTCCCGATTTTCTGACCTCGAAGACTGTCTTTAGCTCGTTCTTGAGTTCCTTGGGCAGTGTGGATCGTTCGATAAGATCGGTGACGCCCTGCTTTTCCAGCTTGTCGTCCTTATGATCCAGCGGCATATTCGTGGAGAGCGTCTCAATCGCGGAAACGAGGCGGATAAATACCATCTCGGCATCGACCCCGACTTCCTTAACAGCGCGAGCATAGTGGTGACACGCGAGGATGAAGTCCTGATGCAACTTCTGATCCAGCGTCCTTACGGTGTCCAGAAATTCCTTGAAGCCGGTTGCGAGATTCTTATTCGGATTCTGGAAGAGCGGCGGATGAATTCCCGGATTGCATTTCACTCGGACAAAGGGATACTCCGTCTTGATAGTCATGCCCAGGCTCGGATTTCCAGGCAGAAGTCGGCTCGAAATAAAATAAAGGCGGCATCGGAAAAACACCGACATCAAGGCCAACAGCTCTCCAAGTATCCCGTCCTTAAAGTAGTACCCTTCCTCATCCGCTTTGCGGTTGAAATCATGAGGGCCGAGCGGATAGTGAAGGATGAGGTTGTAAAGCCACAAACCGTCCCTAGACTCTTCGGTGCTCATCGGAGCGCAAATGATTTTTCCGTCCGCGTAGTCCAACAGGCCAGGAATCTGGCATTCCGAGCCCAGCTCATATTCGACGGTGTACTGCGGGCAACCGCTGGCGAGAGCGTTGATGTTTCGTATCCAGCCCATTCTGTTGTCGTTGTTTGTCGGCATGCTGATGGCTCATTTTGTGACCGCGTGCGTTGATATAAATCGATCCGTCGCGCTCGCTCAAATATAGTGCCCAAAAGGCAGCGGAGGAACATCCTTGATGGGACCGGCTGTCAGTATCTCTCCTACCGCATCCGCGAATTTCAGCGTTATCGGCATTCCGTCGCCGAAAATGCAGGTGTTGTAGTTGAGTTTGGTGAGGGCAAGAATGTCCTTCAGCACCACGTTGATGTCCGCGTTTCCTTTATTAATGTCGATGATCAACGGATTGGGAACCTCCCGCCCTGGGTAAGTTTGAATGCGCGGCGTCCAGCCGCGCGTCCAGAGATGCGCGCTGCGCTCGCCCCGGATGTTTGCCAGGCCGCGCAGCACCGGATTCTGTCCTTTGCGGAAGAGCTTCAGGTTTTTCTCTTCGCGGATGCGGACGCCGACCATGCTCGTTGCAGTACCGGCCGCATCGCTGAATCCCTGCCATTCATTGGGCTCAAACCGCACTTTGCCGTGGATGAACATCTCCTTGGGCGGGCCGCCCGCTTTCTTGGTGTAGGACTTGATGGCCAGCTCCCCAAGCGCCTTGGCCGCCGCATAGCTCAAATGAAAATCGCCCGTCTCGTCGTTGTACCAGGGGCCGAGCGCTCCCTTGAAAACCACTCCGTCCCCGGAATCGAGAAACATTTGTGCCGCGCAACAGGCATTCTTCGAGGTGCCAGTAGTTTCATCCTTCTTGAACACGAGACCTACATAGCACACGCCGTCGCGGATATCCGCCACTTTCCAGGGACGCCCGCCTACTTTGTAGAAGATGGCGGTGCAGAGATTCCAGGCGATTTCCGATTGGCGCGCTGCCGCGCGGGCGTCAAAACCGCTGTCGGTGGGCTTGAGGATGTTCGACAGCGTGCTCTCCTTGACGATTTGCGTGAGCACCATGTCATCCAAGAGTCTGGCCTTGAGCTGATTGTGGAACTGCTCTTCGTAGACGTAGGGTTCCGCTTCCTTGTCCATCTCCGGGAAAAGGGAGCGCGTTTCATAGAAAGTCTTCGCCTGTTTGGCCTGCTTGAAGGCTCTGAGCGCCTGCTGACGAATCTCGGGCTCGACAACGGAATTGGGGCGGCAATACTTCCACACCCGGTCGGGAACCACGACAAACCACAGCTCGGGCTTCTCCGTCTCCTCGCGTATCGCCTCAAGGATGCGTTTGGAAAACACGCTCACGGTTCCATACACACGCAAGTGCGGCTCGTCGAGATAGAGATGTTCGTCAATCTCGGCGTCCGTTACGGTGAGCGTGAGGAGCGGCTTGGTATTCCAGCGCGACCGGAACACGGTCTCAAAGCCGGGAAACGGCGGACGGCCGAGCAGCGGCGTCGCGTTGAACACAGGGCGCTGCACCCATTCCACCCAGCGCTCAAAGCATTTGATGCCGGTTTCCGTGCCGATCACGCCCGCCTTGATTCCGTAAGGCTTGCTTTCGTCAAGCCGTCCATACAATGTCAGGCCGTCGCGCGGGTCCTCCATCGCCTGACCGTGGCGGAACAGCAGAGGCGGTTCCGGAATGTAAATGAGGTCTTTCATTGCTCCCCGCCTTCCGGTGCGCCGTCTTCAAAAGCGTCCTCGCGGGAGTCCCGGCCGTAATCATCGGCCGTCTCGTCATCCTCGACGAATCGCAGCAGCTGCGGATCGGTGTAGGACACCGGGCTGCAGAACGGCAACGGAGTGGCAGGGATCGACAGGCTGGCCTTGCTTCCGAGCTTCATTGTGATTTTATCCGCGCCGTCGCACAGATAGGCGGCGGCTGCTAGCGTGCGGTCGCGCCATTCATCGTTCCACCAGGATTTGCACTGGCTGCGCCTGGCGGAGGCCAGCTTCTTCTTGCTCTCCCAGATCGTGGTGCCGTCGTTCGTGAACAGGACGTGCGATTTGAAAATATAGGCGAGCATGGGATGGACCATCGGCCGTGCCTGCACTGCGTAATGCCAGAGCCGCTTGACGCTCACGCCGGTTGTCGGATTTGTCCGCGTGCTGAATCCGACCATCGCGCGGTACGTTCTCTCCCCGTCCACGCCGGTGAAGAAAACCTTGTCGTTGGGGACGCGGTCTTTGGGGAAATAGAAGCATTTGACCTTGTTGGCCAGCTCGTAGACCGGAAGCTTGCGCTCGGCGAGCATCTGTTCCCAGGCAACGCGCAGAAGCTGAAACAAATGTTTCCCGAAGGTGGATTTGGGCTCCGCCAGCAGGCCCGCCACTTCGAGGGACTCGCCCGCCTTGGCGATGTACATTTCCGGGCCGAGGTTTCCTTCAAAGTCTGAGGCTTCGGCAAATGTGATCAGAAACATCCCGTCCTCAACTGCCGGATACGGAAGAGTCGGCGGCACCTCCAGCTTGCCGATGCTTTTTCGGGAGAGCGAGTGGAAATAAATATGTGTGGGCAGCGTAATCGGAAACCAGTTCGACAGGTACTCCTCTGGCTCCTTACGCAATCCCTGCTCGGCGCTGTACTGCGTGCGCCACCATTCGTTGACTGCCGTCCGGTTGAATTTCGGGTCTTTGGAAACTTTATCTTCTTCTAGTTTTTCCAGCAGCTTGGCAAGCCCTGCGCCCCAGGATGAGGAAAACGGCACGGTGTTGATGCGGGTGATTTCGATGGTGGTATCACCGTGCGGCAGATCGTCGATGTGCAACGGGATAACGAAGTCTTTGAGTTTTTCCTTCTTGGCTACGCCCTGCGCAAAATGCAGCTCCTTGAGCGGGCCGTCCTTGGCGTTCGATGTCCGGGAGAGAACGTAGAGCACCTTGGCCGCGCGGGTTTTAATCACCTCTTCGATATCGTCCCAGAACACCTCGCCGCCCAGCAGCTTCGTGAGATCGCACCATACGCGGTAGCCTTCGTTGGCGAGCTGCAGCGCAAGCCACAGCGTGAATTCATTGTCCTCCGGATTGGCGTGGCTCAGAAGCAAGGTGTCCCTTGCCTGTTTGACCGGCACGCCTTCGGTCATACAACCTCTTTAGTGCTGGCAGACGCGGCGCTCAAGGGATGGCAGTTCGCCTTGATGGCTGCATAGTTCTTGTCCAGTTCCGGCTCCAGCAGCAGAAGCGCGGCGATGCGGCGCACGATATGCGTGAATTCCCTGGCTTCGTCCTTGGTGATGTCGCGCCCGAGCACTTGCCGCTCGCGGTAGCTGAGCCATTTCTTCAGCACCTGGTATCCGCCGATTGCGTATTCCCATACGGCTTCCGGCACGTTGCTCCAGAAAGTTTCGTTGTTGAGATAGATGTCGAGCGTATGCGAGCCCCATAGCGCCGTCACTTCTTCCGGCGCGAGCCCCAGCTCCTTTGCGCCCTCGGCGATGGCGTTCTTCTCGTCGGCGGTAAACTCGCGCCGCTTCTCGATGCCCCTGCCCGGCATCACGATGTCTTTTTCTTTCTGGCCGTGGCCCCAGCCCGCAGTGATGGCGAGGCTCAATCCCTTCTGCGGTCCCGACACGCGCCCTAGAAAATTCAACTCTTTCCTGAGCTTGCCGGTGGTGACTCCCAGTGCGGCGCTGTCCATATCCAAAAGCTGCCCGGCCGTGACTCCAAGCTGTGTCGAGTGCTGAAGTGCCGCGAGGGTCGTCGGTAGAGGAATCCGCGGCCAGTTTGCGCGAACCGCCGAGGTGTGCTCCGACAGATAGAGCGGCGTGTAAAGAATGGCGAGAGCGTGATACCACACGGATCGGCTCAGCGACTCGTCTTCATCGGGATTAGCGGTGGTCAGTGACGCGAGATATTTCCTCGCTGCCTTCGACAGATTCGCAATCGTGCCGTTGTGTCCAAGATGCTCGTACATCGTGCTCTGCTTGCCGTTGGCGATGCCCTCGGCGGGGGATGTGCGCAGCCTTAGCGGAATGGCGGTCACATTTGGACGCAGTAGGTGATAATCGGGCAAGGCAGAAGTGAAGAATGCGGGCCTGCCCTCTTTGGGACGTTCCGCAAAGCGCCTCACGATCAGGAAACTTTCCTCATCCGCGCGCTGCGACACCAGCTCCGGGCGGGGTTCGTTCCAGAGCGGCCGGACGCTGCTGTAGTAACACCAGCGCGTGTCGAGCGGATAAAGGGAGTAACGCTTCAGCCGTGTCTCATCGAACGTTTCGGCCTCCTGGAGACGTGACCGGGTCGTCGTCGGATTAAAACGTCCTGCGTCTTTCGACAGTCCAGTTCCCAGTGCGGCAAACGTAGCCCAATCCGTTTCGGGGTCAAAATACGCCGTCATGCGGTCGCTCAGAATGTGCTTGTCATAAGCCATGAGCGCACCGCGCCGCATCTCCTGCAAGCCGCTGATCGGCTCCTCCTCCGCCAGCTCCACCACTGCGGGCCAGGAGGCATAGTTGACTTCGGTGTTGGACGGCCGGAACGAAAAACGATTTGCGGCGGCAGGCTCGACCTGCTCGTACTGAGCATCGAAGGTGTCGTTGTTTTCGAGCGTCTTCAGCAGCGCCGCCCGTTTGTCCGTCCCCCAGAATTCGCGATAACGGACAGTTACGGGTTCCTTGCCTCCCGTCTTGGCAAAGAGGCCCACAGAGGTGCCGAGCCGTATGCCTTCGCGGTTGTATTCGGTCGAGAAGACGCTTGGGTCCGGCTGTCCATCGGGCGTGAGCTTGCCGGTCTCCCGGCTGTCGCCGTTGAGGCAATCAAGCCAGGCGTAATTGAATTCCTCGCACAGGCGCTTGCGCACGACGACGAAGGAGGGATCGCTCAGATACGAGTAGCTGGAAATGTAACAGACGATGCCGCGTTTGCTCATCTCCGCTATGCGCCGCTCTGCCAAGCGCAGAAAACGCACATACAGCTCGTCGAGATTGTATTTGCGGATCTTCCATTCCGTGGCAAGTCCTTCCTTGTACGGCTCGACCAGCCCCTGCTCTTCCTCCGGGCTCACTCCGGCAAACGCGTAGTAAGGCGGATTGCCGAGTACCACCAGAATCGTCTTGTCGCGCTTGACGAGTTCGGCGGCGTCCCGCTCTTCTTCCATCTCCGGGAACATGAGCTTCTGCTTGGCTCCCTTGGCTGGATTCCAGCCGGTGAGCGCATTGGTGAGGTAGACTCCGACGCGTTCATGAAGTTTTTCTGATAGCGGTGCGCCGAGATTCTGTAAGAACAGGCCGAGCTGCAGATGTGAAACCACGAACGGCGCGGGTAACAGCTCGAATCCGAAGACGCGCTCCATCGCGGCCGTCTTGATGTCCTCGGCTGTGAGCGCATCGCCGCCATTTGCCTTGAGCGTCGTTTCAATCTGGCGAAGCACTTCGACGAGGAATGCCCCTGTGCCGCAGCAGGGATCAAGTACAAAGACATTCGGGTCCGCGAATCCGTTGGCGACGTGCAGCTGCTCCCGCAACACCTTGTCGATGCGGGCGACCATGTAGCGCACCACATCGGGCGGCGTGAACCACACGCCCAGGCGCTTGCGCAGCACAGGATCGTAAGCCGCGAGGAACGGCTCGTAGAAATACTGGACCGCGTGATGCTCCTCGAAATTGGAAAAGAACGCGGGCCGCTCGACGCGGTTAAGCGCCGTCTGCGTCCAGTTGAGCACTTCCTCCAGCCCGAGCGACTGGAGCTTCGTCGGCGTGGCGAGCTGCTCGAAGAGAGTCTTGATCATCGGCACATGCAGCGACCATGCCGCCTCATGCCAGTTGAACTTGTCCTTCGGGCCAGTGGTCGGGCGCTTGCACCACAGCACCCAGGCGGAGAAGACGCCATAAAACAACGTCTGCACCAGTGATGACCGGAAGAAATGCTCGCCGTCCTCGCCCGTGAATTTGAGGCCGAGCGCTTCCTCTAGTGCCGTGCGCAGCGTCGCCAGGCCCGGAAGGTCCGCCTGCGCTTCCATACGCGCCTTGGCATCGCGCGCGTAAGAGGCAAGAAACCACGCCACTTCCTTGGGTGCGGTGAGCGGCGCGGCTTGGAGCAGCACGCGGGTCAGATATTCGTTGAACGACTCCCCGATGGCCTCCGTCAATTTTCTGGGATTGCCAATCAATTTCCAGAACACTTTTTCGGTGGCAGCAATCGTGAAGGCTTCCAGCTGCGTGGGCTGGCCCTGTACTCTGGCCACGATCACCCACTGGCGCAGGTTGGTGACGACCACCAGTCCGTATTTGCTCAGGTATTTTGCGACCTGTTCGCTGCCCACGACCGCCTGGACATCCTCGTCCGGCGCTTTGATTTCCAGCACGCCTCGCGAGGGAATCAGCCCGTCTGCGAGCGGATCGTCCGCCTTGGATTTCTGGTCGGCTGTTATCAGCGCGCCGTCAGGCAGGCCCGCGCCGATGCTGCGCGGATGAATAATGCAGCGCACCTTCGGTTTGAGTGTCTTGCCGATGAAATTGAGAAGATTCGAGAGGTAAGGATAGTAGGACGTTTCCTTCACGCCGACGCCGCTTACGTGCGTGTCGCGCAGATCCGTGAAAAAACTCTCGATATGTGCGTTGTCGGGCAACGCCTAATTATCACCCAGACGGAGCCGTCGTGGTGATTGCACATCTCGTCAATGACGCTGCCGAGTTACCTGCGCCGTCGCGATTACAGATCACGTCGGACGGCGATCCGCGCCTCCCCTGCCCGTTCGTCCGGTCCCTGCTCTCAGTTTTTAAGTTGGAAAGTAGCCAGGAATGGCAGGTCATCCCATTCCGGCATATCAGGCAGAGGCCCCCAGCGGAGGGACTGTCAAGGAGAGCGACAACGGAGCTACCGCGTCAGCGGCGCGCAGCGTCCTTGATTGGCGCGTGAGCGGAGGGCGTTTTTGTGGGAAAACTCTCGGAACGCCTTGGGAACGCTCGGCCTCACAATGGTGCCGATAGTATGTGGAGTCTATGTAGTCTATCCACTCTGCGTAGTAAATGGAGAAAACGGAGCTTGCATAGAGTGATGAGAGTCTCTAGGGTGCATCGCCATGAACATTACGCTCCTGGCGAAAAAAGGCGGTGTCGGCAAAAGCACCCTTTCCATCCTTCTCTTTGAAGCCTTCCGTCAGGCGGGCAAATCCGTCTCTATCAAAGACTGGGACGCTCAGGGAACCAGCAGCAAGGCTTTAGAGCTGATCCTGGGACCGGCAGCAAGTGAGCAGCCCGCTAAAACCGATATCGTCATTTATGACACGCCCCCAAGTTTGGAACACACAGCCACAGCGACGGCGGTTCGCAATGCCGACCTCGTTCTGGTGGTCACCTCCCCCTCCCCTGCGGACATCTGGGAAGCGGATGACGCGGTGCATTTTGTCCAAGCCAAAAACAGTGCCGCCAGGGTGCGCGTGATTTTCAACAAAGTGAGGAAAGCCACTGTCCTCGGGCGTCTCGTCGATGAGAGCGCAAAGCAGATCAGCGTGCCTGCCCTCTCAGTTACGCTCAGCGGCCGCGAATGCTATCAGCATGCAGTGGCACAAGGCTGGAAAGCGCTTGATAGCGCGGCCCGAGAGGAAGTCCTTCAGTTAATCGTCTCTGTTCTTTCACTAAAATAGAGACTATGTAGTCTCCACAGACAACGCAGTATCAACAGTCATGAAGAAGCAAAAAAACAACGTAAACGACCTGCTGGCGGCTATTAAGAGACAGCCCACAAATGCGTCGCCAGAAAATAAAATCGAGGAAGCGCTTCCAGTGAAACCACCGGAAACGGGAAAACATTCGCGGTCGGAAACCCCCAAAAAGGGGGCCCCGGAAAAGAAAACCAAGAGCAAGATGGGAAAGCCTGTGCAATTCTGGATGCACGATGAAGATCGTAAACTCGTGCGCGAATTATCTGCATGGCTCGCAGGGCAGGGGATACGTCCGACCGACAGCATGGTCATTCGCGCGGTGCTTCGTTTTGCAAAAGCGGGAAGTGGACTGCTGGAAGCGTATTGGCAGGCCGCCAAACTCGATGGGCGGATTAAACGCGATTGAGTCTATGTAGACTGTGTACTCTCAACAGAGTAGTGAGTCTCTATATTCTATGCACTCTCCGTATTGTCATGAGACCCCGCAGACTCAATAATCTATTACGTCAAACCTAGCCGGTTGCGTTGCCTCTCGATGTGCGCTGGTTTGTTATTGCCGAGCTACCTTGCTATCTACGATCTCGGTCATTGCGAGTTATCTGTCTAGCTGAAACATCCAGGCCGGGATAGTCAAGGAAGGGGCGGCCTTGGAGCCCCTTCCTTGGGAAGCGAAAGCCTTGGATAGGCTTGAGCTTCCAGAAAATAGTTGCGTTAAAGGGTTCTTTTCAGCTTTATTGAGTTACCCACCCCGCCGCCTTTGCTTGCTCAATTGGATTGCGCGCTCGGCGGGGCGTGGATAACTCGAAAGAGGCTTTTAGTTATAAGAAGAGAGAAGTGGATAACCATTTGATTTATATGAAGCGCAAACGTCAATATTTGTCGGATGAGCGCCAACTTGTGACGGTATAACGACAAAATACACTTGCATGCTTGACGACTTTCTGTCACGGTCTTTGCTAATTTACGACAATTGGTGAGGCAGAATATGGCGGAAGACCGGCAATCCGAACGAGCTGAGGTTATCGCGACAAAGCGGGGATTTCCGATCTACGACCGGAATCCGAGCGTTCCCGCCCCTAACGGTCTTCCGACCCGTATGAGGCCCGTCAAGATAGCGAATGGAAACCGGGCAATGATTATCGGACGAGATACCGGCGAGCTGCTGGGTGATGCTCACGCGGCGTTTTACGAGATGCAGGCCGTAGACCAGGGGCAGTTCGTGAAAATCTACCTCGAAGGTATAAAAAACACAGCTAAACTGACAAAAGCAGGCATGCAGGTTTTTGAGATTGTCTACAATCAGATGAGAGAAAGCCCCCAAACCGACAAGATCGAGTTGAACTTTTACCTAGCCAAGAAGTTCAGCATCGACATGAGTGAGCGTACCTATCAGCGGGGCTTGCGGGAGTTGCTGGAGAACGAGTTCCTGTATCGGTCGCCAAGTGCGGACGTGTTCTTCGTGAACATCATGTACATGTTCAACGGCAATCGAATCACACTTGCGAAAAGCTACTATCTCAAAGGCCAGGGATACCAGGGAGAGCTGCCACTCTCGGAACCAAGTGAGCGGGTGAAGGCAATCGCGGGTGCTGCAGAAACCTAGCGGCTCAGGGGAAAAGGGCAGGGGCCTGGCGGGCGGATTTTCCAACCCACAACCCAACCCACAAAAGATGATGTCTTGTAAGACTTACGGGTATTTTGGCAGTCCCCGCGTTGTTGTAAGTTGTTGTAGAACCAATCCACGCTACGCTGTCACGGCAGAGGCCGCGGGTTCGAGTCCCGTCCTCCCCGCCATTGTTTTTTGAAAGTTTTTCCGGCGTGACACGGGAAAACCCAAACTACAGCCCAACCCCATTTGTATTTTCGAAACGCGACTAGGCGGTGCTTTGCCGGCCGCCGACCGACTCCGGGGCTCCGGGCGAGCGCAGCGTGTGAATGTCCCGCATGGGCGGTTGGCCGAACAGACGGCTGTATTCGCGGTTGAATTGGCTGGCGCTTTCGTATCCAACCTCAAAAGCAGCACTTGCAGCATCCAGGCCATCCATCAGCATGCGCCCGCGTGCGGCCTGCAGGCGAAGCTGCTTCTGATATTGCAGAGGACTCATGGCGGTCAGCGCGCGAAAATGGTGGTGCAGAGTGGACAGGCCCATGCCCGCGATCTGCGCGAGATCTTCCACGCGTAGAGGGTTTGCATAGTTTGCCCTGATCCATGCGATGGCTTTTGCCGTGCGGTGGCTTTGGTCCCCCAGCGTGGCAATCGCGCGAAGGCGTGCTCCCTCGGGCCCGCGAAGAATTCGGTAAATGATCTCGCGTTGAATCAGGCCGCTCAAAAAAGGAATGTCTTGCGGTGTGTTCAGCAGGTCGATGAGCCGGCAACATGCATCGAGCAACTCCGCGGTGGTCTTGCCGGTGGCCATGGCAGGACGGTCGGAGGGAGCGGCCGTCTGAATTTCTTCCCGGCTCAACAGTTCTCGCACAACGGGCATTTCAAGCTGGAGCACGAAACAGAGGTAGGGCACCTGCTCGCTTGCCTCGATGACGTTACAGACGACCGGCAAATCGAGTGACGTGAGCAGGTAACGCGATTCGTCGAAGATGAAGGTGGTGCCACCGAGCGTTGCCCGCTTGCGTCCCTGTGCAACCACGGCCAGACTGGGCTCGTAGGTGGCTGAGACGGGGGCTGTCGGCGCGGTGCGGCGGCTCAGCAGCAGGCCCGGGATGCTAGTGATGAGTCTCTCTGAGGGCCCAATGAAAAAGGCAATCTTGCGGGCCAGCTCGGTCCGCAATTCATGGGCTCGATTAGCCAACGGAGTGGGGCTTTTCTTATCTTTTGTCATGTAAGAGGCTAGATATGTAGCTTGCCTAGAATAGCCGCTCAGCGTTATGCGCGCCAATGAATTTCCACGTCACGACAGGAATAGGCAACGAATCGGAAGGATCGGGCTACCGCTCTGCCGGTGTTTCATCTTATTCTCTCGAATGAAAGGAACAGTTCGGAAGGAGAACCATGCAAACGCAAACAATGCAAAATCGAAAACTTGGCAAAAGCAATCTTGAAGTGTCGGCTCTCGGCTTGGGCTGCATGGGCATGAGCTTCAGCTACGGCCCACCCAAAGACAAGAAGGAGATGACGTCTCTTCTTTATGCGGCCGTAGACCGCGGCATCACGTTCTTTGACACCGCCGAAGTGTACGGCCCGTTCACCAACGAAGATCTGGTGGGCGAAGCCCTTGCTGCTTTCAAAGGCAAAGTGGTGATTGCCACCAAGTTCGGGTTTGACCTGAGTGGCAGCGACAATCGGCCGGGCGCTGCCGGGCTGAATAGCCAGCCCGCGCACATCAAGCAAGCCGTCGAGGGCTCGCTCAAGCGACTGAACGTCGAGAGCATCGACTTGCTCTATCAGCACCGGGTTGACCCCAACGTGCCAATTGAAGACGTGGCGGGTGCGGTGAAGGAACTGATCCAGGCCGGCAAGGTGAAGCATTTTGGACTTTCGGAAGCGGGAGTTCAAACCATCCGGCGCGCGCACGCGGTGCAGCCGGTGACGGCGCTGCAGAGCGAATATTCGCTGTGGTATCGGAAGCCGGAGGCGGAAGTCATCCCAACGCTGGAAGAACTCGGGATTGGTTTTGTACCGTATAGCCCGCTGGGGAAGGGCTTCCTCACAGGAAAGATGGATGAAAAGACGACGTTCGGCAGTTCCGATTTCCGCAGCAAGCTGCCGCGCTTCACGCCCGATGCGCTGAAGGCGAACCAGGCAGTGATTGATCTGCTGGGCAGGATTGCCGCGCAGAAGGGCGCGACACCGGCGCAAATCGCGCTGGCCTGGCTGCTGGCACAGAAGCCGTGGATTGCCCCGATCCCGGGCACGACCAAGCTTTCACGCCTCGACGAAAACATTGGCTCGCTGGCGGTCGAGCTCACATCCGACGACCTGCGCGACATTGACAGCGAGTCGTCGAAAATCACGGTAGAGGGGGAGCGGTATCCGGAGCACCTGCAGCGCATGACCGGTCTCTGACCGGCGCCGTTTTTCGCCCCCCTTCGCTCGCAGGACCGATTATTTCGGTCGAAGTGATTGCGCAGTCAATCTCAGCATGCACCCCATCAATCATCTCTTTGGAAACCAGGGAACGAACACACTTGTTCTTCTTCTGTACTCCGCAAAATCAGGATTCTCAGCCATCTTTTTTTCAAGCATTGGAATCCCGGAAACCTTCAAGATCAGGAAAGAGATGGTGAGGGGTCCGATAATGCCAAACCAGCCGCCCGGAACGCCCGCCGCCACCAGCCAGATGCCCCACCACTGCACGACCTCTCCGAAATAGTTGGGGTGCCGGGTGTACTGCCACAGCCCGTTTTGTAGTATCTTGCCCCGATTGAGAGGATCACTTGCGAACCTTGCAAGCTCCGCATCCCCCACCGATTCGAAAAGGAACCCAAACAGCCAAACGCAAACGCCCATGACTTCAATAAAACCAACCGTGCCTCCGGGGCTGCGATTAATCAAGAGCACAGGCAACGCGACGAGGAATAGGAGCGCGCCCTGCAGGACGTAGACCTGCGCATACGAACGAGCATAGAACCACTTGCCCCATTTCCGTCTCCAGGCCATGTAGCGGAAATCTTCCGGCTTGCCTCGATGGCGCGCATGAATGTGCCATGCCAGACGCAGGCCCCAGATGCTGACCAGGATGCCCGCCAGTACGCCTCGCGCTCCCGACCCGCCAGAAAGAAAGAAAGAGGTCCAGGCCAGAACGACAAAACCCAACCCCCATGCCACGTCGGCCACATCGTTTCTTCTCTTGATCAACGAGACTAGAAACCAAAAAGTCACGTATCCCCATAACACCAGGCCAAGTGTCGGATAGTAGTTCATCGGAGAATCTTGTTCGCGATGAGGTAGGTTCCGACTGATACGGAACTCGCCAATACCGTGCCCCAAATCATATCCACCACCGTCAGCGCAAGCGGCCAATCCTTCAGCGTGGCGAGATTGGTGAGATCGTAAGTCGCATAGGTGATAAGACCAAACAAGGCCCCGAGCATGAGCGCACGCACCCATGAATTGTTTTCGACAGCGGGAGCAATGACGAACACCACCAGGCCCGCCAGGAAGAGCAGATAAAAGAGTATGGCGGCCGCCCAATTCACGTTGGGTGCCATCAACAATCCGATCCGTTTGGTGTAGAAGCTCTTTGCCAGTAAGCCGAGCCACACCATGTCCATGCCAAAGAAGATCGGCAGGGCAATGCAGTACAGTTTTAAGAACATAGCGTCACCATTCAAGACCGAGATCGAATTCGGGAAAGCCCGCCGTCCACACCGATCACCTGACCGGTAACCCAGCTCTGCTCGGGATCGAGTAACCACTCGATCGCGGAAGCAATCTCATCTGGCTCGCCGATCCGACCGAGTGCATGCATGCCAGCCGATGCCTTGGCCATCATCTCGTTCTGCAGCAACTTGGCCGTTAGCGGAGTACGTGTCATACCCGGCGCGACACAGTTGACCCGAATTCCTTTCGAGGCGTAAGAGGCGGAGGCGGCGAGCGCCAAGCCTTCAATTCCGGCTTTGGCTGCGGAGATTGCCTCATGGTTCGCCAATCCGATGCGGGCCGCCGCCGTGGAGAGCAACACGACCGATCCGCCCTGTTGCGCCATCGTGCGTACTGCACCACGGACCACGGCGAATGCTGACTTTAGATTCGTGGTGACCGTAGTATCCCACTCCTCTTCGGAGATGAGGTGTGCGGGTTTTAATAGTAGCGAGCCCACGCAATTGGCAACGCCACTTATGGGGCCGTGCAATTCCGTTGCTCGCTTTATGCACGATTCCACCTGTTGCACGTTGCAGGCGTCGAGGCAGAATGCTTCAGCGCCCAATTCAGCCGCCAGCTCAGACAAGCGAACCTCGTTCCGGCCTCCCAGCAGGAGCTTAGGGCCCTTCCTGGCGAGACGGCGACAAAGCGTCGAACCGATGCCTCCGTAAGCCCCGAAAACCACATAGGATTGGCTCATTCCGAGTTCCTGTAAAGCGAAAGGGACTTGGGTTGCAAGTCGAACCAGCGCTTACGCAGCTGAGGACACCGACTCGGCTGCGCGGGTTCCGGCCCTGCTCATTGAGACCCGCCGGCAGGACGCGCTGCAGTAAAAAAGCTTGTCCCAATTGGTTGCCAATCGTCTTCGCCACAGTATAGTCCCGCCGCAAACCGTGCACACCTTGCGGGCTGTTCTCTGCTGGCTTAGCCGTGAAGCAGAATCGCGATCCATTGAACACTCTCCTTGGAGAAAGTTGTTTACCTCAGAGCCGCACCTGTTCAACATCAGTTTTCGGCCATCCGGGGCTTATAGCTTGTTTGACTGCCGATTAGTTTTCGTATCTTCATCATCAAAGCGCCGGAATTCCAGGATCGTGAAGCCTAGGCCAGCCGCATAGAGCAGGAAGATAAACGTGCCAACCACAAACATCGCGGTGTCAAACATCGTGCCTTCTCCGCGCTGCCTGACGGAAATAGTTTCCTGCCGAAAGGATCGATGGAACCCATAGGCCGACGAAGATACCAGCCTCCTTGCTGGCGCTCATACCTATGCCAAACCAAAGAGAAACCGAATACAGGAAAGATAAAAACGCCGCTGTGAGTATCAGCCAATCAGCTTTAGTGAACACTTTGTTTGCCTCCGCTACTTCAATTTGTGATGCGTGTCTTCATTGGTGTTTACCGGGATCCTCTTAACACTCAAAACTATTTAATTGAAGAGGGAATCCAATGCTTGCGTAGGCAAGCCACTCCGAGTCGTGAAGACTTAAGCTTGGTAGGCTTCGGTAGCACACTGACCTCGGCGTTTTTGCACCTCGCCTTGCCCTGGCATTCCTCAACAGTTGATCTAACAGCTTCAACAGAGAACCCTATCTATGTCGAAATTCTTTGAGCGTATTTTGCAAGCTTGCTCCCTTTGTTTCATCGAATAAGCCTTCTGACCGCCACAGTACTTTGCCCTCGCGATCCACCAGAAAGGCATAGATTTTCTTTTGGTCAGCAATCAACAGCGAGTCGAGGAAGGGTTTTTTCTCCAGATACAACGTGATGGTGCGTTCGCGAGCCTTGCGATCTGCGATACCGTGGCGCATGCCCGTATCGATAAACCAACGCATGAAAGCGCCCGGCCTTTGAATTGTGGGCAGCTCGTAGTAGTGAAAACCGGGGTCGAGTTCTTCGAATCGATTCATCTCTCGCAACCAGGTGTCTACATCTTTCTGCTGCTCTCGTTCAAATGCGACCAACAGCAGGTTGCGCTCGCCCTCAAGGTCGGCCGGCAACTTGAAGTCACGCTTTTCCAGGTTCGAGGCCTGGACGCTCGGGAAGCGTGCTGCCGGCACGTTCTCGGGTAGTGTCGCGCCGTGACCTTCACTGGAACCCGCGATCAACAAAGCCAGAAGTGATGCTATCGTCCAAGTAACAACCTTCATTCAGTGACTCCGATCCAGCATGGCAAATTTAAGTGACCTCGGCAGTATTGCTGCACGGCCCAGAGGAGGCGGCCAACTGGCGCAGCGCCCGAGACAGAAGGAAATAAATGGGAACAATCGCGGGCGAACTGATCAGCAGCCAAGCCGACATGGCATGCACTTCCGCTAGCCACAGCGTCGAGATCGCATGCGGCAGGTCTGCGCGCACCATGGCCAGAATCTGCGTTAGAGACAACTGCAAAGGCGCAACGCGAAACAGCATCTCCCCGATTCGGATGAACGGCACCAGCAAGAACAGCTGCACGGGATAGATCAGGTAGTTCACTAACTGGATGGCAGGTAGGTTCAACTGGAAAATCAAGGCTGCGACCGCACACAGAATGGTAGTTGAACCGAGAACCGGAAAGACGCCCAGCACAATCCCAATAGCCAGACTCAAGGCAAGCTTCTCCGGCGTGATCCCTTGGGTAACAAGGGCGACGATTGGCTCAACCACTCGGCGATCAAAGAACCCACGTTTCATCATGCCGGCCTTGCCACCACTTTCCATTACGATTCCTGCCCGCGTTTGGATTGCTTTATCCATAGCTAGAATCTTGCCCCCCGCGCAGCCAGTTGGTGTTCCAGCGCGGAGAAATCCTTCATGACCAGCCAACGAGATCCCGCGGTTGACTGGTCCAGGTGCAATGCCGGGGAGCCACCCAGCCACAAAGCGGCAGCACGTGGCGTTTTGCGGGCGATGTAGTCGAGATCATCCAGCACTTCGGAATTGGGCACCGACGAAAGGCTGAGTAAAACCACGTCGGCTTCACTCTTGCGCGCAGCCAGAACAATGTCCGCCGCCGGCAAATCTGTCCCCAAATAAATGGCTCCCATACCTCCTGCCGCGACGAGCATGGCGGCGGCCAGAGTGGGGAAAGCGTGGCGCTCATTCCTCGGGGTGGCCAGCAAGACCCGCGCCGCCGGATTCAACGGAGAATACGTTCGCACCAATGCGGCCAGCAACGCGGTCAGCAGATTGGTCAGCAGGTGCTCCTGCGCAATGCTGCACTTGCCTTCATGCCAGCGTTCGCCGACCGTCCGCATCAAAGGAAGCGCCGCGTCATGGACAAAATTCCTGGGACTACCAATGGCTGCAGCCAGGCGATTGATTTCGCGATCGGTCGCGGCGTAGTCGAAGCGGTCGAGCGCCTGCAATACCGGCGCCAACATTTCCTCCGCACCCACCGCTTTCGCGGCCGAGCCGTTGCTCGCCAGCGAAGCGCTGGTATCCAGAATCTCCCGTAACTGGCGAACCCCCAATCCGGCAACTTGCCCGATCGCATGTCCCTGTTCAACCGCCCGCCGCAGCAGTAGAAGTTTCTCGATCTGTTGCTCCGAATAGAGCCGGCCGCGCGCGACCCGCTTGGGAATTACCGCCTGATAGCGGCGCTCCCATGCCCGAAGCGTGTCGAGCGGGATCCCGGTAAGTTTGGCCACCGCGCTGATGGGATAGGACGTGGGCATGTTTTTTGGAGCCTAGCACCTCCCTCTCGTGTTGTCAATTAGTTGTCATGGACAAAAGATTGACAAATTGACCTTTCGCCTGTACAAGGGTAGAGGTGCAATCCGGCGTGCTGCCTGGCAGCGTACTTGAACAAAAACAAGTAGTCAGGCCCAGCGCCGATGGATTCCCCAGAGCCTAGAGCAGAGCCTAGAGAAACTATGTGATCAAATCATTGCGCAACTATAGTTTCGGAACGGTCGTCCCTTTTGTGCTCCTGCACCTGGGATGCTTCGCCGTGTTCCTCGTCCCGTTCCGGTGGTCGTGGGTTGCGCTTCTGCTGGCGATGTACGCGGTCCGCATGTTCGCCATTACGGCCGGATATCACCGCTACTTCAGTCACCGCACCTACAAACTCGGACGCGGGTGGCAATTCCTGATGGCATTCCTGGCGGAAACCTCTGGGCAAAAAGGCGTCTTGTGGTGGGCCGCCCACCATCGCGTGCATCACCGCAATGCCGACGAGGAAAGCGACATTCACTCCCCGGGGCGGCGTGGTTTCTGGTGGGCGCACGTCGGCTGGGTGCTCTCGAACGAATATGACGACTATGACCCTGCGCTGATCCGGGACTACGGCAAGTATCCCGAACTGCGATGGTTGGACAAGCACTATATGGTTCCGCCGGTTTGTCTGGCGGCGGTGCTGTTTGCTGCGGGAGGAGTTGGGGCGCTGGTCTGGGGTTTCGTGGTTTCCACCGTCCTGCTTTTTCATGGAACGTTCACCATCAATTCCTTGGCGCATCTCTGGGGTTCGCGGCGGTTCCAAACGCCCGACGATAGCCGCAACAACTTTGTGTTGGCCCTGATCACGCTGGGGGAAGGCTGGCATAACAACCATCACCAGTTCATGTATGCCTGCCGGCAGGGGATTCGCTGGTGGGAAGTGGACTTCACCTACTATGGGTTGAAGCTGTTAAGTTGGTTGGGAGTCGCCAGGGATTTGAGAGAAATCCGGCTGCCGATCTCAGAACGTGAGGCGGCATGAGCCGGATCGCAGTCATTGGCGCTGGAATTTCTGGCATGGCGGCGGCCCACTTGCTCAGCCAGAAGCATGAAGTCTGGCTGTTTGAGAAGGAAGACCGCCTCGGCGGTCATACGCACACTCATAGCATTGAAACCAGCCGTGGACGGCTTCCCATTGACTCCGGATTCATTGTCCACAACGACCGCACCTACCCAAATCTGGTGCGCTTGTTTCGCCGGCTGGGCGTTGCACGGCAGGCGAGCGACATGTCATTCGGCGTGTCCTGCCGCCAGACGGGCCTTGAATACAGCAGCCGCGGACTGCGCGGTTTTTTCTCCGGCAACTGGCATCGCCCTGCTCACTATCGTTTTCTGGCCGAGATCGTGCGTTTCAACCGGGAAGCGCGCCGGTTGCTGAAGGACCCTGCGAAAACGGAAATCACTTTGCGCGACTATCTCGACGCTCACGGGTTTGGCGGAGATTTTACGCGCTTCTACCTGCATCCCATGGCGGCGGCGGTGTGGTCCACTTCGCCGGATGAGATTGAAGACTTTCCCGTGTTTACGCTGGTCCGCTTTTTAGAAAACCATGGACTGCTGGGATTGGCGTCGGCGCCGCAGTGGTACGCGCTGCAAGGCGGCAGCAGTTCCTACATTGCGCCGCTCACCGCGCCCTACCAGCAACGCATTCGCCTGGGTGCAAGGATTGCCGGGGTGACGCGCACTCCACACGGCGTCGCAGTTAGTTTTGAAGACCGCCCGCCGCAACGTTTTGATGAAGTCGTATTTGCCTGCCACGCGCCCCAGACGCTGTCTCTACTGAAAGACGCCACGCTTCTGGAGCGCCTGGTGCTCGGCGGTTTCCACACCAGCCGCAACGAGACGGTGCTCCACACTGACTCACGTTTGCTGCCGCGGAGACTGGGAGCGCGTGCCTCGTGGAACTATCATCTGGGAACACGCCGACGGGCGGCCACTCTCACCTATCACATGAACCGCTTGCAGAGCCTGCCCACGCGGGAAGACTACTGCGTCACGCTGAACGATACGGCCTCGGTGGACGAGCGCCGCATTCTGCGCGAGATGACCTACTCTCATCCGTTGTACACGCTGGACGCGGTGCGGTCCCAATCGCGATGGGCGGAGATCAGCGGACACAACCGGACGCACTTTTGCGGCGCATACTGGTTCTACGGCTTTCACGAAGACGGACTCAACTCGGCGATCCGCGTGGCCGCACAACTTGGCGCAGATTGGGACTCGGTTGCCACACCGGAGCATCACCCGTCCGAGGCAGAGGTGGCGACAGCATGATGGAGTCAGGAATCTATTCCGGAACCCTGAGGCATCGCAGGTTCACTCCGGTCCCCCACGAGTTTACCTACCCCTTGTTCATGGCGTTCCTTGATATCGCCCGCTTGCCGGAGCTGATGAAGGTGTCTCCGCTGGCCGGATACAACCGCGGGAACTGGGTTTCCTACCATGAACGGGACCACTTCGGGGACCCGGGAAAGTCGCTTCGCGAGCGGCTTTTGCGCGATGCAAACCAGCACGGAGTGGCCGTCCCTGAAGGACCGATCTTCCTGCTCACGCATCTTCGCTATCTTGGCTACAACTTTAATCCGGTTTCTTTTTTCTACTGCTATGACGCGCAAGACAGATTGCAGACCGTGGTTGCGGAAGTCAACAATACGTTCGGAGAAACCCAAAACTACTGGCTCACGCCCGAGGTCGAGCGTCCGGCGGGCGACAACAAACGATACCGTTTTTTGAAGACGTTTCATGTATCGCCTTTTATGAAGCTGGGGCACGAGTACGACTGGACGTTCACGCCGCCGGGCGAGAGATTGATCACGGAAAGCGTGAGCTACGAAGGCGGGCAACAGATTTTCGACTCCACGCTGAAGTTGGAGCGGAGGGATTGGTCGCGGCGCGAACTGCATCGTGCGCTGGTTCGGTTTCCCTGGATGACCGCCAAGGTGGTTACCGCAATTCACTGGCAGGCGCTGCGGCTGCTGTGGAAGCGGGTCCCGGTGGTCTCGCATCCCGGCAAAGGCCGTTACCAGCGGGCGGCCGTCCAGCATTTGGGGGCATCATGGCCGGCGGAATAACCACAAAATTGGCCCGGACGATTTTCCTGAAAACCCTCGCAGGACTGCGCGTGGGCTGCCTGGAATTGGTGTGCCCGGACGCCACCTACCGTTTTGGCGAGGAGCGTTTTGGCAACGAGCAAGACCCGTTGCATGCGGTCGTCGCGGTGCACGATGAGCGCTTTTTTCTGCGCGCCTTGTTGGCGGGAGATATCGGCATCGGGGAAGCGTACATGGACGGTGACTGGTCCACTCCAGATCTCGTCGGGGTGGTCCGTCTGGCGGTGCGTAACCTGGCCCAACTGGAGGGTAGCAACCGTCTCTTCACCGCCTTGCGCAGGATGACCGACTTGTTCGAGCATCGCGGCAACCGCAACACGCAGTCCGGCAGCCGCCGCAACATCGCCTACCATTACGATCTGGGCAACGAGTTTTACCAACTCTTCCTCGACGCCAGCCTGACTTATTCCTGCGCTTACTACGAAGGCGCGAAAGATTCTCTGGAAGAGGCGCAGATACGCAAGTTTGACCATATCTGCCGCAGACTCCAGTTGGCCCCGCATGACCACGTGCTTGAAATTGGGACTGGCTGGGGCGGATTCGCCGCCTACGCAGTCCAGCACTATGGTTGCCGCGTGACCACCACTACCATCAGCCGCCAGCAGCACGATTATGCCCGGGAGTTGTTTTCCCAGAACCGACGCGGCGACCGCATCGAGCTGTTGTTTCAGGACTACCGCAAACTGACCGGGCAATTCGACAAGATTGTCAGCATTGAAATGTTCGAAGCGGTAGGTTACGAGCACTACGACGATTATTTCGGCGCCTGTGATCGTTTGCTCAAGCCCAACGGCAGCATGCTGCTGCAAACCATCACCATTCTGGAATCCAAGTTTCAGCAGTACCGCCGGCAGAGTGACTGGATCAAGAAGCATATTTTTCCGGGTGCGGAACTGGCTTCGGTGACGGAAATCCAGCGGTCCCTGGCCCGTACCACCCGCTTGCAACTGTTTCATCTGGAAGACATCGGGATGCACTATGCGCTCACCCTGAACGAATGGCGGCGGCGTTTCCTCGATCAGCTCGCCGAGGTCCGGCGGCAGGGCTTCGACGAGCGTTTCGTGCGCATGTGGGACTATTACCTGGCTTATTGCGAAGGAGCATTTCGGGAGCGTTATATCAGCGACGTGCAGCTCGTCCTCGCGAAAGTGTCAGGCCAACTCCAACTGGTGAATGAACCGGAATTGGAACCGGCTTGGCAGGACAAGGGCCGCTAGGAAAATCCTGATTTCGTCCCATTTGGTCACTTCGAGCGCAGATGAGTCTGCCCGTCTGCGGGCAAGCTTGCGAAGGAAACCTGCTCATTCGTCTTTTGACCTTAGAGAATCTCCCTGGAGCCGCACTTGAGAACCGCATTCCCTCCGCAGGACTGCGTGGCTGCTATGATGTGACCGCATTTCAGCAATGCTTCCCGGAGGTCCATCATGCGGTCCGTGACACTCTCATGTTGTCAGCGGCTTTTTGTCTCGAGCATCTTTCTTGGCATCGGGACGATTGTTTTTGGGCCGCTCCCGGCGGCACAGGCGCAGACTCCACCTCAACCCAGAATTGAACTCGGATCGGTGACAGGCTCCCAGCCCATCCGCGATGGCGTCGAGATTCAGGCGGGCGCTGCCAGCCTGCGGATCACAGCGCTTCGCGACGATATCGTCCGCGTACGCATTGCTCCCGGCAGCGTTCTTCCCGAGGATGCCTCGTGGGCAGTCCTTCCCGGGCCGCACGGAAAGTCCGTCGAAGTGAAGCCTTTCGAGGACGCATCCTCCGTCGGCTTTCGCACCGCTGTGCTCGACGTACGGATCGAGCGCTCGCCGCTGCGCATTGTGGTGCGCGACCTGGCGGGAAATGTGATTTCCGCCGATGCCCCCGGCCGTCCCGCCGAATTTCAGGTCGGAGGCTTCACGGTCTACAAGAACATGCCCGCGAACGAACACTACTACGGACTGGGCGACAAGGCCGGCGCCTTTGATCGTCGCGCCCAGGCCTTCACGCTGTGGAACACCGACGTTGGCCCCCAGGAGTCCACCGACCCGCTCTACAAAAGCATTCCTTTTTTTATGGGCATCAGCGGCGGACGAAGCTACGGCCTTTTCCTCGACAACACCTGGCGTACATGGTTCGACTTTGGCAAGCAGGCGCGCGACGCTTATGCGTTCGGCTCGGAAGGTGGCCCGCTCGACTACTACCTGATCTATGGCCCGACTCCCAAGCAAGTGGTCGAGGGATATGCCTACCTCACAGGAACGCCTCCGCTTCCGGCGCTGTGGACTTTGGGCTTTCAGCAATCGCGCTACAGCTACACGCCGGAGTCGCAGGTACGCGAGATTGCCAATCGTTTTCGCAGCGATAAAATTCCCGCCGACGTGATGTATCTTGACATTGACTATCAGTTCAAGAACCGTCCATTTACTGTTGATTCCAAGACCTTTGCTGACTTTCCGAAGTTGATGGCGGACCTCCGCAAGCAGCACTTCCACGTGGTCACGATCACTGACCTCCACATTGCTCGGGCCCCCGGCCAGGGCTACGCTCCATATGACAGCGGCGAGGCGGGCAGCCATTTCGTAAAGAAGCCCGACGGCAGCGATTTTGTCGGCGTGGTATGGCCCGGTCACGCGGTCTTTCCTGACTTTACCCGCGCCCAGACCCGCGACTGGTGGGGCGGCCTCTACAAACAATTTGTTCAGGATGGAGTTGCCGGTTTTTGGAACGATATGAACGAGCCCTCGGTGTTTGACGGGCCGGGCATGACGATGCCCCTCGACTCGGTCCATCACATCGAAGAGCCTGGCTTCCTCACTCGCACCGCCACTCACGCCGAGATTCACAACATCGTCGGACTGGAAAACGCCCGCGCCACCTACGAAGGCCTGCTCAAGCTGCGCCCCGACGAAAGGCCTTTTGTTCTCACCCGCGCCACCTATGCCGGCGGACAGCGCTACGGCTTCACCTGGACTGGAGACAATTCTGCGACCTGGAACCACCTCCGTCTTGCGACGCAGATGATTCTTAACCTTGGCCTGAGTGGAATTTCTTTTGTGGGCGATGATATTGGCGGGTTCGGCAGTTCGCCGCCGCCAGACCTGCTCACGCGCTGGGTGGAAATCGGGGCGTTCAATCCGTTCTATCGCGATCACGCCACGAAGGGAAGTTTGCCGCATGAAGTCTGGGTGCATGGGCCGGAGCAGGAAGCGGTCCGCCGCCGCTATATCGAAACTCGCTATCGCCTGCTGCCTTACATTTACACGCTCGCCGAAGAGGCAACCCATACGGGCGTGCCGCTGATGAGGCCGGTGTTTCTTGAGTTTCCGGAAGTAATGGCGCCGTCCTCGGGCTTTGAAAATCTGGACACCGAATTTCTGCTCGGCCCCAGCCTGCTGATTGCCCCGCCGCCGTACGCTGAAACGCAGGATGACTACGTGGTTTCCTTTCCGAAAGTGCAGTGGTATGACTTCTGGACGGGCCTGAAAGCGGCCGCGTCTGTGGCATCGCTACCAATTGCGGAAGCTGTGCTTGCGGGCCCAGGCGCCAGTCCGGAACGTCACAGAATTCATCCTCCGCTTGACACTTTGCCGGTGTACGTCCGGGGAGGAACCATCCTGCCTTTGCAGCCGCTGATCCAAAGCACCGATGAGACGCCTGTGGGGCCGCTGGAGCTTCGTGTTTATCCTGGGCCGCAGTGCAGCGGGTCGCTTTATCTGGATGACGGCCACACGTTTCGCTACCAACATGGCGAGTTTCTGCGGCAGGCGTTTCGCTGCGAGTCCGACGCGAGTTCCGTGCGCGTGAACTTCGCGGCGCGGGAGGGATCCTATGCGCCATGGTGGAAGACCGTGGAAGTGGTGATTTACGACTGGCCGTCGGCGAAGGTGGACGCTAAGCTCACCAACGGCGCCTCCACGCTGAAAACATCCTACGATGCCGCTGCTCATGCATTGCACATCCTGATCCCGGATAGCGCCGGGGAGAATGAGTTACAGGTGAGGTCGCGTTAGGGAGAGTCGTTGGCTTGCACGAATTCCGCGGATTTCTAACGCAATGTTGCAAACGAGAAAAACGGCGCTTAGGCAGATCCTTTGGATTCAATGGCAGGAGCTCGCGAAGATTGCACCAAGAATGGTGCATAGCGTTTCCTGTGGTGATGGCCTTTGGCTCAATTTACGGGGTGGACCTGTTTGAATGCTTCAGGCCTGCGCGCACCTACCGCGACGGGCAGGCCGGTGTTGATGGAGTCTGCCACGCAGAACGTGGCTTCGGTCACTTCGAGAATCTGTTCGAACGGAAGGGGCGCGGGAGCGCCACTGCGGAGCGCGGACATGGTGAGTTCCAATTCGCGCTGGTGGCCCTTGTCCCCCTTGCAGTCCACGCGGCGAGTTTTGCCGTTGCTGGTCAGTTGCAGCGTGCGGAAGTCGTTGAGTTGCGCGACCGATCCCCCGCTGAACACTTCGTAAGATTCCTTGGAGACCGATTTGTCACCGTTGGCGAGATAAAGAAAGTTTCCGATGGAGCCGTCCGCGAAAGTCGCAGTCACGGCAAAATTGTCGCGGTGGTAGCGGCCTTGATCGGGCGTGGCGGTTGCATGGATGGTGCGAATCTCGCAACCGGCCAAAAAACGCGCCCAGTCAAGGAAATGACAGAATTCGCCGACGATCCGTCCACCTTGCTCAGGTTGTTGAGTCCAATGCTCGGCGGGAAGAAATCCCGCGTTGACGCGAATATGCATGACCAGTGGCTCGCGGCGTTGCGCAAACAGTTCACCGACCGCATCGGTTGCCGGGGCGAAGCGGCGGTTGAATCCAACCATGAGAAAAGGGCTGCGCCCCGTGGCCGACTGCTCGTCATAGGCCGTGACCACGGATTGCATTTCCTCGCGTGACACCGCCAGGGGCTTTTCAACAAACAGCGGCTTACGCTGAGCCAAAGCAGTGCGAATATAGCGGGCGTGGCTGTCATTGCGCGACAGGATAAAAGCAATCTGCGAACTTGGATCGGACAGCAGTTCCTCGGGCGACGTGCTCGCGCGAAATCCAAAGAGCTTGGCGGCGGAAACCGCTGTCACTCCCGACGAACTCGCGACCGAGTCGAGTTTTACTCCCGACATAGCTTTCAGCGCAGGAAAAAGCACTCCGCGCGCAAACGTGCCGGCCCCGATGCATCCGACGTGAATTTCTCCGGCGATCGGCGTGACGGCGTGTGGTGCCACCGTCGCAGAGCGTGCGGGCAAAGCCTTGCCGGGATATTCCAGCAGCACCGTATATGCGCGCGACGCTTTCAGTTCCTGATACGCGCGCGGCCCTTCCTGAATGGATCTGCGGTTGGTGAGCAGGCTCTCGATGGAGATCGCCCTGGCGGCGATGAGATCGAGGAACGCTTCCATGTTTCGCCGTTCCGTCCAGCGAACATAGCCGATGGGATAGTCCTGCCCGTGTTCTTCATATTGCGGATCGTAACGTCCGGGCCCATAGGAGCGGGACAGCGTGAGGGAGAGTTCCTTGCGAAACATCGCAGCGCGTGAGACGCCGAGCCCGACCGTGCCCACCACGACGATGCGTCCGCGGTCACGCAGCAGTTGGGCCGCGAGTTCGACAGGGTCGGAAGACTCAGAGCTGGCCGTCACCAGCGCGGCGTCGGCGCCGTAGCGGGAAGCTTCGCGCACGCATTGGGTGAGATTGGGGCCCGACACGCTGAACCCGAAATGCGCGCCAAGACTGACGGCCTCGGCGGCACGTTCGGAGTTTGTATCAATGGCGATGACGCGGCAGCCGGCCGCGCGCGCGATTTGAATGGTGAGAATGCCGACCAGCCCCGCGCCGATTACCACCACGGTTTCTCCGACCGCGAGCTGCGCCTGCCGCACGCCTTGCATGGCAATTGCGCCAATGGTCGCGATGGAAGCAGCTTCGAGCGAGACGCCGCCGGGAATCTTCACCGCCAGATTGCGGGGCACGAAGTTGATTTCGCTGTGCGAAGCGTATCCCGCGCCCGCGCAGGCCACGGCATCGCCCACGCGGAACTCAGTGGCCTCATCGCCCACGGCAAGCACCGTGCCCGAGCAGCTATAGCCAAGAGGAGCCAGGTTGTCGAGGCGGGCCTTGGTTTTCTGATAGGCCGAAGCCACGCCGTTCTTGCGGGCGTAGTCGAGCACTTGCTTCACTAAGTCGGGCCGGGCCATTGCTTTGCCAACCAAAGACTTCTTTCCGGTCTCGATCAGCGTGAGCTCGGTGCCAACGCTGATGGCCGAGAAGGCTGTCGCGACCAGTACGCCTCCGGTGCGCAGCTCCGGCACAGGCGTCTCGTGCAGCGCCAACTGGCCGGTTTTCATGTCCATCAGGATGGCTTGCATGGGGAAGTTTCGCGTGCGCTGTCGGATGGAAGCAGCCTGAAACAACTTTGTCATGCGGCCACTGACCCGGTCAAGCTGGGGATGCCGCTTGCGGGCGACGTTCGCCTGAGTGCGGTTCGCGCGCGGAGGGATCAAGGAAAGCGAAGGGGCAGGTGGACTTTTTACGCCGATGTTCCAGCCGAATGTGCGTGGCTGGAAGTATCGCGGGTAAGGCGCTCTTCCGGACCGCAAATTTCAACCCGGGCCGCGCCGAGGCGTTCGGCGGTGGCAGCGTCTGCGCTCGTAAACTCTGGCACAGCACTTGTACCTGGTACGAAGCCGACCGCTCGATTCCTTCCCGTGTGTTTCGCTTCGTAAAGGGCCTGATCGGCCAGCGCCAGAATCTGGTCATGGCTCAACAGTGCAGGTGCGCTGGCAGACCACGGCAGCGCCGCCCACCCGATGGAACAGGTCTTGCGAAGGGGTGCGCTGGCCTGCGTCAGCGCGAACGGTTCTAAGCCAATGGAGTGAAGAATGCGCGCCGCCAGGGCGCCGGCCTCGCACTGTTGCGTATAGCGGGATACGACCAGAAATTCCTCGCCGCCCCAGCGGATCAGAATGTCGGACTGGCGGATCGCGCACGAAATGCGGCGTGTGATTTCAATCAGCAATTCGTCTCCCGCGTCGTGGCCATGCACGTCGTTGACTTGCTTGAAGTGGTCTACATCAATCAGGTAGAAGATCAAGTCGCGGTTGCGGACCGGCTCGGTGTCGCGGCCGAGATAGGCGCGGACCAACTGGTTCATGTCGGCTTCGATGGTCATTTGGAAATAGCGGCGGTTGCGGGTGCCGGTTAGGGGATCGGTGAGTGCGGCTTCCTGAAGCTCCTGATTGGCGCGTTCCAGTTCGCGGCTGCGCTCCAATACAGCACGCTCCAGGCGGGCGCGGTCTCGTTCGAGCGAGAAGGTGCGCAGGCGAAGAACGCCGTACAACATCAGCACCACACCGGCAACCGCCAGGCCACGCGCCCAACTAGTCTGCCACCAGGCAGGGACTACCACAAACGAGAAGGCGGAGGCGTCGCTGGTCACGCCCGAAGGCAGCCGGCAGGAGAGATCGAGCCGATAATCTCCGGGAGGTAAGGCCGGATAGCGTAGTTCGCGCACTGCAGTTTCGGTGTAGTCGCTCTCCAGTCCATGCATCCGGTAACGACAACGAATGCCGGCCGGGTCGCGATAGGAAAGGACCGCGAAGTTCGCCTGCAAAGTATTTTCCCGGTGGCTGGCGTGAAATCCGTCCTCGCGCTCGCGCCCGCCCATCGCGATTGAAGTGAACACCACGTTGGGTGCCAACAAAGGGCGCGCGCTCTCCGCATTTGGATCGAAGCGGGCGAGTCCACCGCTGGTGCCAAACAACAGGCTGCCGTCGCGCTCGGCATGGAATCCGCCTTCGCTTTGATCTTCCCAGATGAGCCCGTCCGAGTGTCCGTAACGGCGGATCTGGCCATCGGAGGCGATGCTGGCAACTCCGTTTGGCCCTCCCGCCCATACGTTGCCGGCGCGATCCATGCCCATCATGTAGACCTCGTCCGACTGCAAGCCCCGGGCGGTATCGAATACTTCCGACTGGACCCTGCCGTTGTGGAGGGTGATCCTGCCGACACCGTGGGAGTCTCCGTAGCGTATCCACACTTCGGACGACGAACGCGCGATCACCTGGACGATGTCATCGGAGGCCAGGCCGTCGTGCTTGGTCAAGAGGTGCCATTCCCCACCAGTGGAATAAGCCAGTCCTTTGCGGCCTCCCAACCAGACGCCGCCGTCGGGTGCGAACGAAAACGAGTTTGCATTCTGCACAATGCCGGGCGGCGCGGGGATATCGTCGAAATGAGGGACGCCACTGATTGCAGTGACCGCCTTTAAATACTGGGGCCCGGCGATCCACAATCGTCCATCGGGCCCGGACGCCATCGTGGTCGGGTCTTTGGAGGAGAAGGGAATTTTTCGCGGTTGCAGCGTGGTGGAATCGAAACGGGTCAGTCCGCCCGGATGGCACAGCACCCAAATCGCACCGTCGGACGCGACGGCGAGCTCACGCGCGGTGGACCCGTTCAGGCCAGAGTTTTGGGTCCACACTCGAAAGCGTTGCGTTCCGGCGTCCCACATCGCGACGCCGTTGTTGGTTCCCACCCACAAGCGGTCCTGCCGGTCTCGAATCTCCGACCACACCACGTTGTCGGGCAGACCGTCGGCGGTGGTCCAGCCTGACCAGGTGCGATCGCCCTGCCAGCGCTCAATTCCGTGCCCGCCGTAGCCGATCCAGAACGTTCCTTCTTTGTCCTCAATGACCGACATGACTGCATCGCTGGCTGCACCGCGTCTGGAATCGAGGCGGTCCCAGTGATTGTCGCGGTGGAGAAAAAGGCCCTGGATGGTGGGAATCATCAAGCGTCCGTCGCGATCGAGGCTGGGAGCGCCGACATCGTTAGCGGAGGGTATCTCGATGGGATCAAGGCGCACGCGATTGGCGGCGGGGTCGAGTCGCCCCAGGTGTTTTGCATTTCGCACCCACACGGTTCCGTCCGCCTCCTGCAGGATGGCCAAGGTTGGCTCGTCGCGCAGAGTCTTGTCCTTGCTGATCCAGTGAATGGCGCTGCCTTCGCGGAACCAGCCCATGCGGCTTGCTTCCACGATCCAGACTCTGCCGTCTCTTGAGGCATAGACGGCTTGAATCTCAACGTCGGGGATGATGGTGGTCGCGACGGTTGTGACTTGATCGTCGTGGCCGCGCAGCGTTAATGAGAACAGTCCGCGCTCGGTCGCGACATAGATATGGCCGTTGGGAAGGGTGGCGAACGGTTGGGCCGCGGCAAATCGGCGGATCCCGTCCGGCAAATGAATTTCCTGAAACCGCGAACCTTGCAGCACGCCGAAGTATTCCCGCGCCGCTGCAATGATGTGGTGGTCCGCGGTCTCGGCGATGGCTTCCACTTCTGTGCTGGGAAAGCCCCGGTCGGGGCTGTATTTCACGATGCGGGTTCCGTCATAGCGCAGCAGGCCGTGGTCGGTCCCGATCCAAATGAAGCCCAGGTGGTCCTGAAACAAGGCGACCGCTGTGATGGTGGAGAGACCAGCATCCTCGCCAACTTTCTGGAACACGTAACGGGCATGGCCGGGAAGGGGCAGCGCTTGCGAGGCAAGGGCCGGATTGCCTATCGTCAGCCCCAGCGTTATCAGCAGTTTCCCAGCAAGACTGCGCATGCAATGCCTTTTTCTGTCCGTTGGTCTCGGGAAGCACAAAAATCCGGTTCAACTCCGCGGGGAGGAGGTCGTACCAGGGAAGCGCACGCGATCCAAACGAGGGAAAAATAAGAGTTTCCTCAGTCTAGAGGGAGGAGTAACCATCCTGAAATGACTCGCGTACATGTACTCCAGTGCATCGTGAGTTGGCGTGACGTGGTGGCTCCAGGAAGGATTCCTTCCTCAATCTCGTTTACACTAACGGTTTCAATCACTCCAACCCTCTGGGGGGTAGCATGCGCACCGGCCGCACTTTTAGTTTGTCCACTATTTTCATCTGGATATCGATGATCGCCACTGTTGGCAGCGTCCCGTTTACAGCCAGCGGTGCCGGGCAGGCTGAGAAAAAAAAGCAGGCCGCAGCGGCCCGAACGCCGCCAGCCCCTGCGGGGACCGATGCCAAGCCGGATGACAAGAAAGAAGATGTCACGTTTAAGGGCCTCAAATTCCGGCTGGTGGGGCCGTTCCGCGGCGGACGCTCGCTGACGGCTTCTGGAATAGCCGGAGATCTCACGACCTACTATTTCGGCTCGACTGGAGGAGGCGTCTGGAAGTCCACCGATGCCGCAATGACGTGGACGCCGGTGTTTGAAAAAGAGGGAACGTCTTCCATCGGCAGCCTGGCGGTGGCTGCGTCGGACCCGAACATTCTGTACGTAGGCACGGGAGAGGCTTGTATTCGCGGCAATATTTCCCATGGCGACGGAGTTTACAAAACACTGGACGGCGGCAAGACCTGGAAAAACCTAGGGCTTAAAGATAGCCGCGCGATTGGCAAAGTGATCGTGCATCCCCGGAACCCGGACATCGCCTTTGTCGCGGCGCTGGGGCATCCGTTTGGGCCCAATCCCGAGCGGGGCATCTTCCGCACCATGGATGGCGGCAAGACCTGGGAGAAAGTCCTCTACAAAGATGAAAACACGGGCGGGATTGACATCGCGTTTGATCCCAGGAACGCCAACATTTTATTTGCGGCACTGTGGCAGGCGCGGCGAAGTGCGTGGGGCATGGCGAGCGGAGGCCCGGGCAGCGGACTCTACCGCTCCGCCGATGGTGGAAGCACGTGGAAAAAACTCGAGGAGCACGGACTACCCACAGGCACGTTGGGCAGGATTGGGATTGCGGTCGCTTCCAATTCTGACCGCGTCTATGCCCTGATCGAAGCCAAAGATCCGGAGGGCGGCCTCTACCGTTCCGATGACGGCGGCGAAAGCTGGGTGCTGGTCAATCCCAGCCATAGCCTACGCCAGCGTCCCTGGTACTACATGCACGTGATCGCTGATCCGCGGGACGAGAACACGCTTTACATCATGAATGTGGACGCCTACAAATCCACCGACGGCGGACATCTCTTCAATAAATTCAAGATCGCCGGCGGCGACAACCATGGTCTGTGGATTGATCCTTCCGACACGCGGCGTATGATCGCGGCCAACGACGGCGGGGTCGCCGTTACACTCGACGGCGGAAAGAACTGGACACCGCAGAACAATCAGCCGACCGCGCAGTTTTATCACGTGATTACCGACGACGCGACGCCCTATCGAATCTATGGCGCGCAGCAGGATTCCGGAAGCGTTGGGATTTCCAGCCGCAGCGACAACGGTTCGATTGATGACCGCGACTGGTACGACGTGGGCGGCGGCGAGGCTGGATATATTTCGCCGTACCCGCCGGACCCGAACATCGTTTATGCCGGAGACTATCAGGGTCATCTCACGCGCTATGACCGGCGCACGGGCCAGGTCAAGGAAATCACGTCGCAGCCGGAACTCTCCGATGGCGGCGGCGCCGCGCCGCTCGAGCACAGGTTTCAATGGACCGCGCCCAACCTGATTTCTCCGCACGATCCTGAGACGCTCTATTACGCCGGCGAGCGCGTGTTTAAGACAACCGACGGTGGCGTGCATTGGCAGGCCATCAGCCCCGACCTCACGCGCAACGACAAGACCAAGCAACAGGCCTCCGGTGGCGACGTAACCCTGGATGATTCAGGAACGGAATACTACGACACCATCTTTGCGCTGGCCGAATCGCGCCTGAAGAAGGGACTGATCTGGGCCGGGACCGACGATGGATTGGTGCAATTGACGCAGGACGGCGGCAACTCCTGGACCAACGTGACTCCGCACGATCTGCCGGAGTGGAGCCGCATCAGCCAGATTGATGCATCTCCGTCGGACGCTGGCACCGCTTATGTGGCGGTGGACCGTCACCAGAGCGATGACCTCAAGCCGTACGCCTACAAAACTTCTGATTTCGGGAAATCCTGGCAGAAGATCACGACCGGGATTCCCGACACAACCTTCGTTCGAGTGGTGCGAGCTGATCCCTCGCGGAAGGGCCTGCTTTATGCCGGGACTGAGACTGGCCTTTACGTATCGTTTGATGACGGGGCAAACTGGCGCTCCTGGCAGATGAACCTTCCCACCACTCCGATTCACGATCTGGTGGTGAAAGATAATTCGCTGGTGGTGGCCACACACGGGCGTTCTTTCTGGGTGCTCGACAATCTTGGTCCGGTGCGTCAGTTCTCGGAAGACATCGCCAAGCAGGATTTTCACCTGTACACCCCGGATGCCGCCTATCGCATGCAGGCCGGTGCCAGTGCGCCGGGCGAGCCGTCCAAGGTTGCGGGGCAGAACCCCGCCGTCGGAGCTTCGATCTACTACTCGCTGAAAGAGAAGCCCAAACCTGGGACCGAAGTAAAAGTGGAAATTCTCGATTCCACGGGAAGCGTAGTGCGCACCTATTCGAGTGAGCACACAAAGCTGCTCGATGAGCCGCCCGATCCCGACGATCACAAACCCGAGAAAGAACTGAAGCCGGATGCCGGGCTTAACGGCGTGGTGTGGGACCTGCGCTACGAACGAGCGCATCGTGTGCCCGGTTACTATCTCTGGGCCTATAACGGAGGCGCGCGCGGGCCGATTGCAGTCCCCGGGCGCTATCAAGTGCGGCTGACGGTGGCGGGGCAGAGCCAGACCGCTCCGTTTGACCTGCGCCTCGATCCTCGGGTCAAAATCAGTCAATCCGATCTGGAGCAGCAGTTCAGTCTCTTGCGCAACGATCAGCAAACGCTCAGCTCACTCTACGATTCCGTGAATCAGATGCAGGACGTTCGCGCCCAATTGGCGGGGATGAAAATGCGTCTGCCGGGCGATGGCAGCGCCAAGGCGATTGTTGATGCCGCCGACGCGCTCGACAAACAACTGGTGCGGCTTCGCAACGAGTTTATCAACCTGGATATATCGGCCAACGAGGACTCGCTGGCGTATCCGCCGCAACTGGATGGAAGACTGGCGTATCTGGCGATTGCGGTTGGCTCCGCGGACTCAGCTCCGACCGCCGCCGAACAGGCGGAGTTCGAAAAGCTGCGGGATAAGAGTCAGGTGTTGCAGTCGAAGTGGCGCGAATTGCAGGGCCGGGACCTGGCGGAATTCCAGAAAGCCATCGCGGCCAAAGGTTTGCCCGCAATTCTGGTCGCGCCCGCGGGATCGGCGATAGGGGGCGCCGATCTTGTATCCGCTGGCTCCACTCATTAATTTGGGTTAGCCCGTATTACTTCTGTGCCATGCCTATGGCACTGTTGGGCCTTGTGACGATCATCCACCACTGCTACTGTGCCGATAGGTTGTTATGTTCCTCCCCTGAAGGTGCGAGCCGAAGTCATTTTCTTGGGGGACATATGCGGTGGATGCATTTGTGTTACGCGGTTGTGGGTTTTGCGGTCGCTCGCTGGGTTTTCAAACGTGAACCTGTTCCAGTGGCCGATCCCGTGACCCGTTTCAGATCCTCTGGCTTGCTGTAGAAATTGGGCATGGGCGCGCGCCCGTTGCGTACTACTTCGTCTAGCGCGCCCTGCCACACCGCCTCTTGCCGTAACGTTACCTAAGTGCGTCGCGAATGGTTTCACAGCGCATTCGCAGATTTAGAATTACTCCTGAGCGATTCCACAAATCCTTGTAGTTCGCAGCGTCCTCTTCGGAGGACCCCGGCTCCGCGCTGCCGTGGAATTACCCGCAAGGGAGATGATTGGCACTCGCCACACCAAAGCGCAGATCCTCTAAGGCATGGGTCGTGGTGTGCGCATGCACCGGGTTTGCCTTGTCGGCCTGGGCGCAGGACTCCGACAGCGTTCCTCTGGGCGACCTGGCAAGGAGTTTCAGAAAAAAGCCCGTCAACGTTCAAAAGGTCATAGACAACGACAATATGACGCAAGTGCTCGACGACGCCGAACTTCACCGTCGCTCGGGCGCATCCTTGACGTTCTCCGTGGACCCGGCGTCGAGTCAGTTTCGCGTGACCGCGCCCGACGTGACTTGCAGCCTTTCCTTCAGTTCCAAGGCCACTTCGCTCATCACCGATCCGCTGTCCTTGCAGGAACTGCCGCCCGCCGAACTCGCAAAATTGGATGGGCCCGCCACGATTGACGGCGATGCAATGCAGATCACGCTTTCCAACGGATCGCAATGGAGTGTGCACGAGCTGACCATCAGCCTGACCATGGTTCGCTACTCCGATCCGAGCGTGAATGCGGCCTACTTCGGGTCGGCACGCTTGCAACCAGCGGTTGCAGGCGACGGGTCGCAGGCGGCTCCCGTGGAAAAGCGTCGCGACGTCACCGTGCTCTATAAGGTCCGCCGGGACCTGCTGCCTTCGGCCACCGCGGTGCTGCGCACTTCGCTCACCGCTCCGCCCGGGCCCGGGCAGGAGTGGCACTGGGCTATTGTTCGCGCTAAAGGCAGCGCGCCGCCTGCAGTTGATCCCTCGGACACTGCGACTTCCGATCCGGCTATGGCCAGCCCCGCTCCCATCGCTCCCATTCCCGTCCAGCAGCGTTAATGCTAGACTGAACCCATTCCATCAATCTCACGGAGCAAAAGATGAAATTTGGCGTCATCATCTTCCCCGGTTCCAATTGCGACCATGATGCTTACTGGACGGTGAAGGAAGTGGCCCGACAGCCGGTCACCTTCCTGTGGCATGAGTCTCACGACCTCGAGAATTGCGATGTTGTGATCGTGCCCGGCGGGTTTGCCTTTGGCGACTACCTTCGCACGGGTGCTATTGCACGGTTCTCTCCGGTGATGGAGTCGGTTGCGAAGTTTGCCGCCGGGGGAGGGTTGGTGCTGGGCATTTGCAACGGATTTCAGATCCTGTGCGAATCCGGCCTCTTGCCCGGGGCGTTGATGCGCAATGCGGGACTCAAGTATGTCTGCAAGCCGGTCCAGGTGCGCGTCGAGACGACGGAAACACCGTTCACCAATTTGTGTGCGAAAGGGGAAGTGCTCACCATTCCCATCGGCCACATGGAAGGCAACTATTTCTGCGATGAAGCGACGCTCGCCGAGCTCAAGCGCGAGGACCGGATCGTGTTTCGCTATTGCCTGCCGAACGGAGACGAATCTCCCAAGGCGAATCCGAACGGATCGCTGGAAAACATAGCGGGAATTTGCAGTCCGGGGAGGAACGTGGTCGGCATGATGCCCCACCCCGAGCGGGCTGCCGAGCCAGAACTTGGCTGCATTGACGGATTTAAGATTTTCCAGTCGGCGGTTGGGGCCATGGCCTCGAAGTAGCGGTCTCCCGGTTTTCCGACCTTATGCCGCCTTTTGTCAGGCTTGCCGCAGTCATTCTAGCCGCGGGTGAATCCACCCGCATGGGTACAGATAAGGCGTTGCTGCGTTTGCCGGCGGCACCGGCCTCTTGCGAATCTGAGACGTTCCTCTCCTCGGCCATCCGGACTTTTTCCCAAGCCTGTTGCGAAGTGGTTGTAGTGGCAGGGAAGAACGCAGCGGCGCTGACTCTAGTGGCCGAAGCGAATGGCGCAGTGGTTGCGGTGAATCCAGATCCGTCCCGCGGCCAGTTCAGTTCGCTGCAATGCGGTCTTCATGAAATCCTGAAACGCGGCGGCGATGCGGCATTCATCACCCTAGTGGACCGCCCCCCGCCCCAGGCGGCGACGATTCACGCTTTACGAAACGCGTTCCAGACCGCGGATCCCTCGGTCTGGGCGGTGGTGCCCGAATATCGCGGCGAGCATGGCCACCCCTATATTGTGGGCCGAAGCATGATAGATGCGCTTCTGCAGGCACCGCTTCATTCGTCCGCCCGCGAGGTGCAGCGGCAAAATGCTTCGCATATTTCTTACGTTGATCTCGACGATCCTCTCGTCGCGAGCAATATCAATACGCCGGAGGATTATTCGGCCCTGCTGCGCTCAGGTGCGTGATCCAAACGTGAGCATGGTGTTTGCGTCGAGAATGCAGCGATCCACAACCGGGTCTGAGAGAATGTCTGAAGCACACTTCCGTTAGAGAGGCGCATTCGTCCGCATGGACAAGTTTGTTGCTAAGGTTCTTGAGCTGCAGCCGCGTGCCGCTGCTTTCGATTGCGATGGCACGCTCTGGTCGGGAGATGTGGGCGAGGCATTTTTCGACTGGGAGCTGTCGCAGCCAGGTTTCCTGGCCGACGCGGTCGCGCGTGCAGTCCGCGCCCGCCACAACGACTACAAAGCCGGCAGAGTGGATGAAACGACGATGTGCGGCGAGATGGTGACGATGCACGCGGGGATGGCGGAATCGGCGTTGCGGCAGGCGGCGGAAGAGTTTTTCCCGCGTTTTGCCGATGGCATCTTTCCTGAAATGAAGGAACTGGTTGGCCGCTTGCATGAGGCAGGATGCGAAGTTTGGGCAGTATCTTCGTCTAATCAGTGGGTGATTGAGGCGGGGATGAAACATTTTGGAGTTCCGCGAGCGCGAATTCTGGCCGCGGAAGTTGAGATCACCGGTGGTCTCGCCACGGACCGGTTGGTGCGTGTCCCCAGCGGCGTGGGTAAGCCGCAGGCGCTGCGCGAGGTCGCAAAAAGGGATATGGACGCGGCTTTTGGCAACTCGCGCTGGGACGCGGAGATGCTGGCGATGGCAAAACATGCATTTGCGGTTAATCCGAACTCTGATTTGCGCCAGATCGCCCAGCAGCGCGGGTGGACGATCTATGTTCCCGCTGGCATGCAGCCGAAGGAATAGCATGTTCTCTCCGCAGATGCTCGATCACTTCCAGAGTCCACGCAATGTGGGCGAGCTTGATCCGGCCGATGCTCGTGCAGAAGTTACGAATCCAGTTTGCGGCGATGTGTTACGCCTGACTCTTAGAATCGAAGACAACATCATCATAGGATCCCGCTTCAAAGCCCAGGGATGCGTGCCCACGGTAGCCTGCGGCTCGGTCCTCACGGAGTTGATATGCGGCATGTCTGTAGCGGATGCGCGATCTCTGGATTCATTAAGCATCATTGCGGTCCTCGGACGGGTTCCGCAGGCTTCGACGCACGCGGCGGAACTGGCTCTGGTGGCTTTGTCTGCGGCGCTGAAAGACTGGGAAGACTGAATGGCTACCGATCACAGTCCTCGCCGCATCGCCTGCCTGCAGCCCAGCGCAACGGAAATACTCCATGCGCTTGGCAGGCTGGATTGCGTAGTGGCCTGTACGAAATACTGCGCGGCGGTGGTGCCGGAAATTGCCGCCAGAAATGTAATCGTTCTGCACGATTCCTGGACGGCCGACATGCGCGAGATCTTCAGCGCCCGATCTGACCTGGTCATCGCGGCCGTGCCCTACCAGGAAAAAGCGCTCGGCGAAATTCTGCGAGCCGGTGTGCGGCTGTTGGCGCTCTCTCCGCGGACGTTGAAGGACATCTACGGCGATATCGCCGCGATTGCGGCTCTGGTGGACGCGTCGGATCAAGGAAGGTCTCTAATCGCCTCGATGCGCGAACACGTCGAGGGCGTGCGAAGGCGGACGGCCTCACTGCCTCGCCGGCGCGTCTTCTGTGAAGAATGGGGCAAACCCCTGATCGCCTCGCAGCCGTGGGTTGCCGAGCTGATTGAAGCCGCGGGCGGGGAATTTCTGGGCGAGCCGGGACGACAGATATTGTCCGAGGAAATCGTCCGCCTTGATCCCGATGTGCTGATCGCGGCATGGTGCGGAGCCGGGAACAGGGTCCCGCTGGAAAAGATCATCGCCCAGCGGGAATGGGGAGAGCTTGCTGCAGTTCGCGCGCGTTCTGTATACTGCCTTCCCGATGAACACTTAAATACGCCCTCACCGTCGCTGATGCGCGGCTTGGACGCTCTGGCTTCTTGTCTTCATCCCGAGAGTTTTCCCAGCGTCGAGGGAACGCGGCGGATTGCCGATCTCCCCTGGCGCGATCTCCCTGGGCACGATCTCCCCTAGCGACTAGCCCAACCGACCAACGCGGGTTTAGGATTTGATTCACAGAGCTTGTATCGTTGCGAGTGGCCGTCTCTCCGTCGAAAAAAGCGGTCCCAGGCCAAACTATGAAACACGTCGTCGCCGCCCTCATCGTGGACAGCGGTAAGCTGCTGATCTGCCAGCGCACCCGTCACCAGACCATGCCGATGAAATGGGAGTTTCCCGGGGGCAAGATCGAAGAAGGAGAACAACCCCGCGATGCCATGCGCCGGGAATTGCAGGAGGAACTCGGGATTGAGGCGGTCGTGGGCGACGAACTAGTCCGCTTCGAACATGTATATCCCAACGGCGGGTCGGTCGAATTACGCTTCTTCGTCGTGCGGGAATATTCCGGGAAACTGGAAAACCGCATTTTCAACGATATGCGTTGGGTAGATACGAAAGACCTGCCCGGCTTCGACTTTCTCGAAGCAGACGTCACTGTGGTGCGGGACCTCGCCGCTGGCAAACTGCTGTAGCACGCTGTCGTTACGACCCGCGCAGCGTCCAGAACCACGCTACCGTCAGCCCAATCATCACCACTGTCGTCACCCAGGCGACCCCGTTGAAGGCACGCGTGTTGACGTACTCGCCCATCAATTCCTTCTTGTTGATGAGCAAGAGCATGAAGATAAGAACAAACGGCAGGACGATGCCATTCACCACCTGCGAGAGCACGGCGATTTTGATCAAGGGCAGGCCGGGAATCAACACCACCGCCGCCCCGGTTACGATGAGCAGTGTATAGAGCCAATAGAATACCGGCGCGTCGCCGAATTTCCTGTCAACGCCCGATTCGAATCCCAGCCCCTCGCAGACCGTATACGCCGTCGAGAGCGGCAAGATGGACGCTGCGAACAACGACGCATTGAACAGCCCGACCGCAAACAGAATGTAGGCGTAGTCTCCAGCCAGCGGCCGCAGGGCTTGCGCCGCATCCGCGGCATACTTGATGTCGCGGTAGTTGTGAATGTAAAGGGTTGCGGCGCAGGCTACGATGATGAACCATGCCACCACGTCAGTGAAAACGCATCCCGTGATTACATCGAGCTGAGAGGCCCTAAAACCCCGCTTGGTCACGCCTTTCTCCACAATCGAGGCCTGCAAATAGAACTGCATCCATGGCGCGATGGTGGTGCCGATGACGCCGATTACCATGTAAAGATACGCCTGGTCCTTAAAGGCCCTGAGGGCGGGCGGTCTGATGGTGGCGATGGCCGCGTCTTTCCACAGCGGATGCGCCAGTACCCCCGCAAAAATGTAGGTGATATAAAAAAAAGACGCTGCCAGGAACACCTTCTCAACGCTCTTGTACTGGCCTTTCACCACAATCAGCCAGACAATCACCGCGCAAACGGGGACGGTTGCATAGCGGCTCAGACCAAACAGTTCCAGGCTGGTGGCGATCCCGATGAACTCCGTGACCACGTTGCCGAAGTTGGTGATCAGGATTCCAATCATCATGAAAAAAGTGATGCGGAAGCCAAACTCTTCGCGGATCAGGTCGCTCAGGCCTTTGCCGGTGACCGCGCCCATGCGGGCGCACATTTCCTGCACCACGATCAAGGCCAGGGTGACCGGAATCATGGTCCACAGCAGAAGATGTCCGTATTGCGCCCCGGCGGACGAGTAGGTGAGGATGCCGCCGGCATCATTGTCAACGTTCGCGGTGATAAAGCCGGGTCCGACCACAGCGAAAAACAGCAGGATCCGGATCTTCCAGCGGCTGAAGAATTTCATGGGCGCAACTATCAGTCATAGACTCGAAAAAATTAGCTACAGCGACCACACAGAATAAATGCACGGGGCAGGATCTGACCAGAGGGAAAGTGAGAACTCCGGTCTATCAGTTGGCAGTGGTCCCTGCCGCCCGGATTCCGGCTGCTATAGCTTGGCCCGCAGCATGCTGATCACGTCGTCCGACGTGATTACTCCCGTCAGTTTATCGTGGTCGTCCACTACTGGCAGGGTGACCAGGTTGTACTTGTCAAACAGTTCGGCCACGTCCTTTTCGTCCGAGCCCTCGTGGCTTGAGATCAGCGGTTCCTGGGTCAGGGCCAGCAGGGGAGTTCCGGCTTCGGCCAGGACCATCTTCGCCAGCGGCACCGCGCCGACCAGTGTTCCATGCGAGTCCACCAGATAAATCGTGCTCAGAGTCTCCACCCCGCCCTGAAAGTCGCGCATCGCCTTGATCGCATCGGTCATGGTGGCGGACACATGCACCGCCAAGTACTCCGTGGTCATGCGCCCGGCGGCGGATTCCTCGTGATGCTCGAGGAGTTCGGTTACTTCCTGCCGCTCCTCCGGCTGCATCTGCACCAGAATCATCTCCGAGCGGTCTTCGGGCAGGTCGCCAAGCAGATCGGCCGCCGCGTCTGGGTCCATTTCCTCGACAATGTCAGCTGCGCGTTCAGAGTCGAGAGACTCGACAATTGCTTTCTGTACCTTAGGCTCGATTTCTTCCAGGGCCTCGGCGGCAATGTCTTCATCCAACGTTTGGAACACCGCCCGGCGCTCATCGGGCGCGAGGTCTTCGACAATGTCGGCGATGTCGGCCGGGTGCAGCGTGGCCAGGCCTTCGTGAGAAATCTTCAGCCGCACCCGCCGCGCGGGGTCGGTCTCGATGAGGTCCACGAAATTCCACGGAATGCTGCGGGGAGGAATCCGCTGCAACAGGGCGTGTAGCGCCGGTTTCGGGGCCATGCCTTTAAGCAGTCGGCGCACGGCTCCCCGCGCGCCCACATCCACGGACTGCACTCGCAGCACTGAGGGCTGACCGTTTGCTCCATTGTTCTGCTCAAGAATGAAGTCCACGTCGTTGACGCGGACGACCTTCCTGCCGTGTACGTCAATCACTTGCTGGTCCAGCAGGTCGCGCTCCATCAGGAACAGCCCCTCGGCGCTATCGGCGGATGGCCACTCCTGCGAGCTCGTGGCCGACCGCACGCCGCCGTTAATGCCGGCGACCGAACTCAGCGCCAGCAGCCGCCGGCCTTGCGGCGTCTTCACGATCAACGAAGCGATGTGCGAGCGGTCCTGATGCGGCGCGAGTGCCACCTCGCGCACCCGTCCCTGCACTGCGCCAGACGGGTCATAGACCGGCGCACCCAGCAGATCGCTTAGAGAGACAGTCGTCATTGGCTAGAGAATACCAACTCCATGCCGTGATCCGGCCAGTTCTTTTCATTATTTTTACGCAATCGCCTTGCGCGCATGATCGAGCAACTCCCTACGCCAAACCGTATACTAGAGAGGCGTGCGCGCCATCCTCGACATTTTCGGCCAAACCCTCCGCAGCCTCTGGGCTCACAAACTGCGCTCGTTTCTGACCATGTTTGGCATCGCCTGGGGCGTGGGATCGCTTTTACTGCTGGTCGGCCTGGGCGAGGGATTTCGTTCTGGAAACCGCAAGCAGTTCGATTCCCTGGGCGAAAACGTGATGTTTATCTTTTCCGGACGCGCCCCGACGGTGCAGGGCAGTTTCACCGCCTTGCGGCAGTACTATCTCACCTACCGCGACTATGAAGACATCCTGCGCGAGTGCCGCAGTGTGCGGGCGGCCGCTCCTTTGATCAGCCGCGGTGACATACGGGCTGTGAGCGACTTCTTCCAGGCCGCCGGTCAGGTCATCGGCGCCCCGGCCCAGCTAAGCCAGATCCGCTACCTTCCCATCAAAGAGGGCCGCTGGATCAACGATCTGGATGACGCGCAAAAACGGGCCGTAATAGTGCTGGGATCTGAAACCCGCCACACTCTGTTCCCCGGGAGACCCGCGGTGGGCAGCACGATTGTGCTCAACGGTATTCGCTTTGAAGTGATTGGAGTGCTCGACCAGGTCGGCCATGGCGACAACATGAACCTCAATTTGCGCAGCTTCGTTCCCTTTCAGACGATGCACGAATTCTTTCCGCCTGTGATCGCCGGCGATGCGACGGACACTATTACTTTCATCAACTATCAACCCAGGACCCGCGCGCTGCATGAGATTGCCAAACAGGAAGTCCATCGCGTCATCGCCCGCAATCACGGTTTTGATCCCAACAGTCCTGACGCTTTTGAAGAGTGGGACACCATCAAAACCGTGGACCAGGTCGGAAAAATATTTGACGCGATGAATTTGTTTCTGGGTAGCGTGGGGCTGGTGACGCTTGGTCTGGGCGCCATTGGTATTATCAACATCATGCTGGTCGCCGTTGCTGATCGCACTCGCGAAATCGGCCTGCGTAAGGCCATCGGAGCCACCAACCGCAGCATCATGTTTCAATTCTTCGTGGAGGGGGCCTTCCTGACCCTGCTCAGCGGCGGCATCGGCATTGCCGGCGCGGCCGCGATCATGGCCGCAATTTCCGGAGTACAACTTCCTCCCGGTTTTGATACGCCGCGGATCGTGCCCGCCACGGCCGTGTTGGCGGCCCTTTCGCTCGCGGTTGCGGGCATCGCCGCGGGGCTCTATCCCGCGAGGCGCGCCGCGTCGCTTGAACCGGTCGAGGCCCTGCGCAAGGAATAGCCATGAATCGCGATCTCTTCGAACAAGCGGTGTCTGCCATGCGTCACGACCTTCGCCGCACCCTGCTCACCATGGCGGGCATGGCTTGGGGGATCGCGACGGTGGTCCTTCTGCTTTCCTACGGCAACGGGTTTGGCCAGGCGATTGAAAACATCTTCCAAAGCTTTGGGGCGACCGCGGTCGGCGTGTTTCCAGGGCGCACTTCGCAAGAGGCCGCCGGAAACAAAGCCGGAGTGCAGGTCCGCTTTACCAACGACGACATCGAGCTGATTCGCAACAACATTCCGCTGGCACGTCACGTGGCCCGCTCCAATGAAAAAGACTCCACCGTGCAAAACGGCAGCCGCTCTTTCACTTTACCGGTGCAGGGCATTGATCCCTCGGCGCAGGACATTTGGAACCTCGAAGCCGGCGAGGGACGATTGCTGAACGATGCCGACAACCAGCGCCACGGCCTCTACGCGGTCCTCTGTGCCGAGGCCCGCGACAAGTTGTTTTCCGGCATGCCCGCCCTCGACGAATACATCCGCATGGATGGCGTCACGTTTCAGGTGATCGGAATCCTCAAGCCCCGCATGCAGGAAGGCGATAACGACACCAACCGTATCGTTTATATTCCTTACAACTCGATGGATGTTTTGCAGGACAACCACTATCTGGGCGGTATCTGGCTCGATTCCCAGGGCCTCGACCACACGAAACTTGAAAGAACAGTTCGCGAAACGCTGGGCGCGGCCCACAACTTCAAACCCTCGGACCCTCGGGCTGTATTCGTCTTCGACGCGCAGAAGCAATTGGGCCAATTCAAGATTCTTTCGGTCGCGCTGAAAGCTTTGCTGGCTTTTATCGGGACCGTGACCCTCGGCATTGGCGGCGTAGGGTTGATGAATATCATGCTGGTCTCGGTCACCCAGCGCACCCGCGAAATTGGCGTGGAAAAAGCTCTGGGAGCGCGTCGGCGTGACATTCTGTTCCAGTTTCTTGCCGAGGCCATGGTGATCACTGCGGCGGGCGGCATGCTCGGAATTTTGTTGTCCTATGTCGTCTCTCTGTCCGTCGGACGTTTGACTCTCTATAGCGCGATGGCCAAAAACGCCGAAGCTGGCGACATCCGCCTACTGGTTTCCCCGGGAATCCTCATGGTGGCGACCGCAATTCTGGCGGTCGTGGGCGTCGTCAGCGGCATGATTCCCGCAATTCGTGCCGCTAATCTCGATCCTATCGAAGCCCTGCACTACGAATAGTTGGCCAAGAATAGTTGGCCAATCGCCGGCCCGAACTCTACAATCGAAATCGCCAATGTCTGACGACATTCTCACGCTGCCACCGCCTCCCGCCGATCTTCGTATTGTCTACGGCTCCGACCCAAATCAATTTGCCGATTTGCGGCTGCCGAAAGATGGAAAGTCGCCGCATCCGTTTGTGATGAACATCCACGGTGGCTTCTGGCGCGCGAAATACAACCTGGATCATGCCGGTCATCTTTGCGCTGCCTTGACCGCCCTGGGAATCGCCACCGCGAACCTCGAATATCGCCGCGTTGGCAACCCGGGGGGCGCGTGGCCGGGAACATTTGCCGACGTCCGCTCCGCCTATCGCTTCTTTCAGCAAAATGCAGTCAAGCATGGCCTGGATGGCAGCAAGTTTCTGGTCATGGGACACTCCGCCGGAGGACAACTTGCTCTTTGCCTCGCCGCGCACGAGGCCAGCGTGTCCCGCGTAGTGTCGCTCGCCGGCGTCAGCGATTTGCAGCGTGCCTATCAACTCCATCTTTCCAACGACGCCGTGGTCGAGTTTATGCGCGGCACTCCCTCCGACGTTCCCGACCACTACCGCGAAGCAGATCCCGTGCGCTTGCCCATCCCCGGCGCGCAACAATGGTTCATCCACGGGGCTGCCGACGATGTTGTTCTCCCCGCGTTTAGCCGCGACTATGTTGAACTGAAGCGAAAAAGCAAAGAAGAAGTTCACCTGCTGGAAATACCGGGGGCGGGCCATTTCGATTTGATCGATCCGCACGCCAAGGCATGGAGCCAGGTGGAGCAGACGGTCCGGCAGATGCTTGGCATGGTGGCGTGATCTGCCCGTCGTCCGTGAAGTGTTCGCACTCTTCGGACTTCCAAAGTTGGCTGTCTCGTGGCAAGCTCATAGCTTATGATCCGTCTTCCTCAATCACGACTCGCACGTATCCCATTGGCCGCTCTGCTGCTCGCAGTACTCGCGTTCGCGCAAACGCCCGACCCCGACCGCTACCTCGCCGACATCAAGACGCTTGCCGCGCCGAACATGGAAGGCCGAGGTGCTGGCACAAAAGGGATTTCGCGCGCCGCCAATCTGATCGAGAAGCGCTATAAGTCGCTCAAACTGCAGCCCGCAGGGGTCGAGGGATACAAGCAACCGTTCCGTCTGGTGACGGGAGCACGTCTGCGTGGCGCGAACCATTTGATCGTCGAGAACGCCGGCATCAAGACCGACGCCAAGATAAATCAAGACTTTGTCCCTTTCAGTTTTTCCTCGTCGGGAAAGATTTCAGCGCCGGTTGTATTTGCCGGATACGGCGCCACCGCCGAGGAATTTCACTATGACGACTATGCCGGCCTGGATGTGAAGGACAAGATCGTCCTCCTGCTCCGCTATGAGCCGCCCAGCTTCGGGGAAAAGGCCGCACAGCACGGATTTACGCAGCATTCGCAGATCATCACCAAAGTGATCAATGCACGGAATCACGGCGCAAAGGCGGTGGTGCTGGTCAACGGCAAGCTCGCCGACGGTGAGGAAGACCTGCTGACGCGCTTTGGCAGCGTTAGCGGCCCGGAAAACATCGGCATCCCTTGCATTCAGGTAAAGAATGCTCTCGCCGAGTCCTGGCTGCGGAGTGCGGGCAAGTCCCTCGATCAGGTGCAGAAGCAGATCAACTCGCCTTCCGCCCCACAATCATTCGCCCTGCCTGATTCCTTTCACCTCTCGCTGCAAGTGGACATCGAAACCACGCGCGCGACCGTCAGCAATATTCTTGCCTACTTGCCCGGCCAGACCGACGAATATGTGATCGTCGGTGCGCACTATGATCACCTCGGTCGCGGGAACTTCGACTCGCTGGCCCCATCACAGATCGGTCAAATCCATCCCGGCGCGGACGACAACGCTTCCGGCACTGCCGGCGTGATGGAACTGGCCCGCATTCTGGCGTCGCAGCACATTCAGCCTAAACGCGGCGTCCTGTTCATGGATTTCGCCGGTGAAGAACTTGGGCTGCTCGGCTCAGCCTACTGGGTGGCCCATCCCACGCGCCCACTCGAGAAAGCTGTCGCCATGATCAACATGGATATGATCGGTCGCATCAAGGACGAAAAAGTGTACGTCGGCGGCGTGGGCACCGGCTCTACATTTAAATCTCAGCTCGAAGAAGCAGCAAAGAAAGAGCCCAGCCTGAAGCTCGAGTTTTCCCAGGGCGGCTATGCCTCCAGTGACCACACTTCGTTCGTGAGCAAGAAGATTCCGGTGCTGTTCTTCTTCTCCGGCTTGCACGCCGACTATCACAAGCCATCTGATACGTGGGACAAGATCAACTCGAAATCTGCAGCCGAGTTACTCGACTTGGTGGACTCCGTTGCGGTGCAGTTGGCGGATGCTCCCCAGCCTCCCGCATTCCAGGTTGTTGCCGAGGACAAGCCTACAGGCACCTCAGGCGGCAGCGGCTACGGCGTGTATTTCGGCTCGATCCCGGACTTCGGCCAGACCGAGGATGGAGTCAAATTCTCCGATGTCAAGCCCAACTCGCCGGCCGCCAAGGCGGGACTGAAGGCCGGCGATGTGCTTGTACAGTTCGGCGACAAGCCCATCCACAATCTCTACGATTTCACGGATGCTCTGCGGCGCGGCAAGATTGGCGAAGTCGTGGAAGTCCGCGTCCTGCGCGATGGCAAGCCGATGACCGCCAGCGTGAAGCTGGAGCAGAGAAAATAGTGATCGGATTTTGTGTTGACCGATTTTGTGTTGACCGTAAGAGATCGGAATGAGCTTTCGGGCCAGTCTTTCGTTCTGCCCGTTGGACTTCGAAGTGGTGCTATAATCTGAAGTCGTTCGGCCCCGAAGTGAGGCTGTATGTTGAACTCCAGTACGGGCGATTCCTGCGCAATTCAAGATCACGCATTCAAGATCAATAGATACGAGGTCTAGCCATGTCCGGCCACTCAAAATGGGCCACAATTAAGCATAAGAAGGGCGCGCTGGATGCCAAGCGCGGCAAGATTTTCACCCGTCTTATCAAGGAAATCGGGATTGCCGCCAAAAACGGGGGCGGCGATCCGGACACCAATCCGAGACTGCGTGGCGCTATTCTCGCCGCCAAGGCCGAGAATATGCCCGCTGACAACATCAAACGCGCCATCCAGCGCGGCACCGGCGAGCTTCCCGGCGCGGTCTACGAAGAGTTCATGCTTGAGGGTTACGGCCCGGGCGGCGCCGCCGTGCTGCTCGACATCAACACCGACAACCGCAATCGCACGGTCAGTGAGGTCCGCCACTGCTTTGGCAAGAACGGCGGCAACATGGCCGAGGCTGGCGCAGTCTCCTGGATGTTCCACAAGAAGGGCGACATCGTCATCCCCAAGACGGCAGCGAAGGAAGACGATCTGATGAACATCGTGCTCGAGGCCGGGGGCGAGGACCTGAACGATGATGGCGACAACTGGGAGATTCTGACCGCACCGTCCGCCTACGAAGCGGTGCTCGAAGCGGTGAAGAAAGCCGGTATTGTACCCGCGACTTCCAGCGTGGCGATGATTCCGCAGAATTACGTCAAGCTCGAAGGTCAGGCCGCCAACACGATGATCCGATTGATGGAAGCGCTCGAAGAGAACGACGATGTGCAAAACGTCCACTCCAACTTCGACATTGATCAAAAGTTGCTCGAGGAAGTTGCCGGATAAGTCTTAAGGGAAGCAAAGCCGCCCCATGCGGGCGGCTTTTTTCTTTGCCCGCCCTTCCACGGACCAAGGTTTTCAACACCTGCGTGGAAAATCCTGTGGAAAAGGCAGCGCGCTTTGTCATAAGTGGTTCATCTGCAATCTCTTCTACTCTTTGCACCGAAGTAAGGGCGGAATGAAGCTCAGACTCGACAAGCTCCTCGTGGACCGTAGTCTGGCATCTTCCCGTGAGCGCGCGCAGGCGCTGATTCTCGCTGGAAAAGTCCTTGTGGATGAGCAGAAAATTGACAAGGCCGGAGCGCAGGTAGAGTCGGAATGCTCCATTCGTCTGCTCGGCGAGGACCTCAAGTATGTCAGCCGCGGTGGCTTGAAGCTCGAACGCGCGCTCGAACACTGGAGCATCAACATTAGTGGCATGACCTGTCTGGACATCGGAGCGTCCACAGGCGGGTTCACCGACTGCCTGCTCCAGCATGGCGCCGCCCGCGTCATCGCCGTGGACACCGGCTACGGCCAGATGCACATGCGTCTGCGCAATGATCCTCGCGTCCGCCTGATCGAAAAGTGCAACGCGCGCTACCTGACTCGCGAGAATGTCGGCGAACCGGTTGCGCTCGTCGTCATGGATGTTTCCTTCATCTCCGCCACGACCGTGCTTCCGCCGGTGGTTCAGTCCGCATTCCCGCTGTCTGCCGACCGAAGTGGCCGCCAACTCATCGTCCTGGTCAAGCCGCAATTTGAAGTTGGAAGAAAGCTGGTGGGGAAGGGAGGCATTGTCCGCGACCAGGCGGCGCAGTCCGCCGCGCAGGAGAAAGTTCGCCAGTGCTGCCTGGATCTCGGTTGCATCCGCGTGGATGTGATCGAGTCTCCCATCCTCGGCGCAGAAGGCAATCGCGAATTTCTGTTGCTCGGCAGCTTCTAGCCCGGCTCGCGCTCTGGATTCTGTACAATCTCAGCCAGCATGAAACGCAAGAAGGCAGCGTCGTCGAACACGGCAGCCATCATCTCCCGCCCTGGCCGGCCCGAGATCGCGTTGCTTCTACCCGGACTGCTCACCTGGCTCCAGCAGCACGGCTACTCGGTCGTGGTGGATGTGGAAACGTCCGTGCATACCTCCGGAATGAAAGTAATTCCACGCGCGGAAATGTCCGATCAGCCGCTCGGCTTGGTGATCGTTCTTGGCGGCGACGGTACTCTGCTTGCCGCCGCCCGCGCCACCGCTTCCGTTGACGTCCCGCTGCTTGGAGTCAACCTGGGATCGCTCGGATTTCTCACCGAAGTTCCCGTGGCCTCCCTTTATCAGGTGTTGGAAGCCATCGCAGCCGGGCGTGCTGCCATTGAGCGGCGCTCGTTGATTGAATGCAGTCTGCATCGCGGGAATGAGACGCTGGGGTCCTATCTTGTCTTCAACGACGCGGTCGTCAACAAGACGACCCAGGCCCGGCTCAACAACTACGACCTCTTCGTGGACGGCCTGTTCGTCTCCAGCTATCGCGCCGATGGGTTGATCGTTGCCACGCCGACCGGATCCACGGCCTACTCGCTCTCTGCCGGGGGCCCCGTGCTGATGCCCACTGTGAATGCTTTTGTCATTACCCCGGTCGCCCCCCATTCGCTCACCCACCGGCCGTTGATTGTGCCGGATTCCTCGGTGATTGAAATTCGTCTCAAAAGCAACGATGAGGTTGCTTACCTCAGTCTCGACGGCCAACCGGGTGTGGACCTGAGCGACGGAGATCGCGTGGTGTGCCGCAAATCCCCCCATCAGGTGGAACTGTTCCGCACCGGCACTGATTTTTTCGAGGCCCTGCGCAGCAAGCTGAAGTGGGGAGATAGCTAAATAGATTCTGATTTAATCTCTATATTTTGTTCTGTCATTTCGAGCGCTGTGAGATTGCCCGTTTTTATGGGCAATCTTGCGAAGTCGAGAAACCTGCTGTTCGACGGATGGAACGAATTAGATATTTGCTAGCTCTCCAAACGCGTCAAGTCTTTCACCGTTTCGCGCCGCCGGATGACGCTGGCCCGGTTCCCCTTTACCAGCAATTCCGCAGCCCGGGGACGCGTATTGTAGTTCGACGCCTGCACCATGCCGTACGCCCCAGTATCCAGGATGGCCAGCAGGTCTCCTGGTTGCGTTTCTGGAATCGTGCGGGCGCGCGCGAAGAAGTCGCCCGTCTCGCAGACCGGCCCGACAATGTCTGCCGCCTCGGTCGCAGCTCCGCCGGCGATCTCGACTGGCGCGATTTCGTGGTGCGCTCCATAGAGCGCGGGACGGATCAGATCGTTCATGGCCGCGTCTACGATCACGAATTTCCTCGTCCCATTCTGCTTGCGGTAAACGACCCTGGTCAGCAGCACGCCGGCCGGCCCCACGATGGCGCGCCCCGGCTCCAGCAGCAGTTCTATATCTGCGTTCTTCAACGCAGTCGTGATTGCCAGCGCATAGCGGCCAACATATTTATCAAAGTCCGCTTCGCCGCTGGGCTGGTAGTCAATCGCCAGCCCGCCGCCCGCGTCCACATAGCGAATCTCGTGGCCATCGCCGCGCAGTTGGCCCACCAGCCTGGCAACTCGAGTCATGGTCTCCCCAAAAGGTGCCGGGTCAGAGATTTGCGACCCGATGTGAACGCTTACTCCTTCTACGGAGAGATGTGACATGCCGGCCGCCAGTTGATATAGCTCGCGTGCTCTCGCGATCGGAATTCCAAACTTGTGCTCGTGCAATCCCGTCGAGATGTAGGGATGGGTCTTGGCGTCCACATCGGGGTTCACACGGAGCGCCACCGGCGCCCGCTTCCGGGCTCGCGCCGCGCACGAGTTGAGTGCAAGCAGCTCGGCTTCGCTTTCCACGTTAAACAGCAGAATGCCAGCTCGCAGCGCCGAGTTCATTTCCGCTGCGGTCTTACCCACACCGGAGAAGACCACCTTCTTCGCAGCCTTGTGTTCTGCCAGCAGCACTCTCTCCAGTTCGCCTGCTGATACTACGTCGAACCCGCATCCTTCTTTGGCGAGTAGACGAAGAATGCTCAGGTTCGAGTTCGCTTTGACGGAATAGCAGATGGTGTGGCGAATGTTCCGGAACGCCCCGCGGAAGCCGCGCAGCCGGTCCAGGATCGTCCTCTGCGAATAAACATAGAGAGGCGTCCCATGCTGCTCGGCCAATCTGGCCAGGGGGACCCGTTCGCAATAGAGTTGCCGTCCGCCGCCAGACTGCTTGGCGCGATCTCTGCGCCAAACGAAGCCAGGCCCGCGCTCGGGGAGGGGAAGTGTCATTTGCGTTTGCTGGACCCTGGCGCCGCGTCGTCTTTCACGCGGATCGCGACCACCGTCTGATCGTCGAAGGCCTCGACCCCCGCCGCGTGTTCGCTCACTGCCTTAAAAATCGAGTCCACCACGCAACTGGCGCTCTTTCCCGAACAGGACGCCACAATTTCACCCACCCGCGTTCGCCCAAATAGTTCCCCCGCCTGATTGGTCGCGTCCAGGATGCCGTCGCTGAAAAATACAAACATGTCCCCGGGCTTCATGCGGAAGGTGAACTCGTCGTAGTCGGCCTCGTCGAACAGCCCCAGCGGAAGTCCGGTGGCTTCGATGACTTCAGTCTTGATTCCTTGTTGCGTGGCGTGCGCATAAATCGGACGCGGCAGGCCGGAGTTCGCGACCACCAGCGTTTTCCCACGATCATCCCACAGCGCATAGATCACAGACACAAACTGGCCTTCAATCCTGCGTTCCGCCAGCGACAGGTTGACCCCCTTGAGCATTTCCGCTGCGCCCGGCTCCGCCGGCGCATGCGACCTCAGGATGCCGCTGACCAGCGCGGCGTAGATCGCCGCCGGTGCGCCTTTCCCGCTCACGTCGCCAACCGCAATCCCCAACCGCGACAGCGAATACGGAATAAAGTCATACAAGTCTCCGCCAATCGCCCGCGCCGGCACGAACTTCGCGGCCACATCCAGATGCTCCATGGCGGGCGGAGTCTGCGGCAGCAGACGCATCTGCAATTCCCGCGCCAGCGCCAGGTCCCGCTCCAGACGTCGTTCCTGGCGTGCTACTTCTTCGTACAGCCGCGCATTCTCAATCGCAATGGCCACCTGCGCCGCCAGCGTCATCACCGTGCGCTTATGGTCGTCGGTAAAATAACCCCGCTTGGTGTGCTCCAGATCGAGCACTCCAATCACCTTGTCCTTATAAACCAGCGGGACCGCCAGCTCTGACTTGGTCTCGGGGTTGGCCTCAATGTAGCGCGGGTCCTGGCTCACGTCGGGGACCAGCAGCGCTTCCTTCAACTGGGCTGCTTGTCCTACGACTCCCCGCCCCAGCGGAATCTCATGTTTCAGGTGAATGTTTTCCTGGTATCGCAGCGAAAACCGGTGTTGCAGCTTCTCTCCGCTCGCATCCAGCAGCAAAATGCTGAACATCTGGTAGTCAATCAACCGCCGCAGCAGCTCGGCGATCCGCCCCAGCAGTTCATCCACATTCAGGATGGACGTCAGCTCCCGCGAAATCTCATTCAACGTGACCAGAATCCGCGCCTGCTTGGTGGTGCGGGTGTAGAGCTGCGCGTTTTCAATGGCCGCCGCCATGCGCGAAGCCACCAGGGTCAGCACATGACGGTGTTGTTCGGTGAAGTAGCCGGGCTCGCGGGCCTCCAGATCAATCACGCCAATTACGCGGTTCTTGGTGATGAGTGGAACCGCCAGTTCCGATCTCACGTTGGGCACTGCTGTAATGTATTCCGGGTCCTTGGTCACGTCATCCACAAGCACGGCCTGCGCGGTCTGCGCTGCGCGGCCCGTCACTCCTCGCCCCACCTTGATCCGTCCGCGTTCGGCAATCTCCGGCGGATAGCCCACCTGGAAACGGATCCGCAGTTCCTGCGTCTTTTCGTTGAGCAGCAGGATCGCGAAAATCTCGAAATCAATGACTTTGCGGACCACTTCCGACACACGCTTCAGGGTTGTCTCCAGGTCAAGGGACGTGGACAACACATCCGACACCTCGAGCAGAAGCGGCTCCATCAGTGCCGAAGTGTCGGTTTTGGTGAGGGCAGAACTCATGCGGGATGTTCTTATGATAACAGCCGATGGATGAGCGCAAGATGTGCGGTGCGCGCGCGAAAGAATTTACTCTCGCGGTACGATGCAGATGTCCGCCAGATTGCGGTAGCGCTCCGCATGGTCCAGCCCATAGCCCACGACGAATTCGTCGGGAATCTTGAAGCCGACGTAGTCCCCCTCCAGCGGCAACTTGCGCCGCGACGGCTTGTCCAGCAGGGCCGCAATCTTCAGTGTTTTCGGCTGGTGCGCCGCCAGCAGTTTCTTCAACGACGTGAGCGTGAGGCCCGTGTCCAGGATGTCTTCCACCACAATCACGTTCTTGCCTTGCAGCGTCTGGTCCACGTCCTTGGTCAGCTTCACTTCGCCGGTCGAGTCCCACCCGCTCTTCAGCTCCTGGCTTGGGCTGGGCCGGTTCCCGTAGCTCGACACGCCGATGAAGTCAAAGGTTGCGTCCAGCCGCACCTGACGGGCGAGATCGGCCAGGAAAATGGTCGCGCCCTTCAGCACGCCCACAAATATCACCGGCTGGCCGGCAAAGTCGCGCGTGATCTCTTCGCCCAGCTCCGCCACACGTTTCGCAATCTGTTCTTTCGAAATCAGCACCTTGAGTTCTGACATGGCGTTTCATATTAAACTAGCCCAGCGCATTGGAGCCATATTTCCCATGAATCTCAAAGGCATTAAGATCACCTGGCTGGGCCACAGCACCTTCCGCGTTGAAACGCCGGCGGGCAAAATCGTTATCCTCGATCCGTGGGTTTCGGCCAATCCGGTGTGCCCCGAGCCTGACAAGAAGGTCACCCGGGCCGATGTCCTGCTCTGCACCCACGGCCACTTCGACCACATCGGTGACGCCGTCGAGATCGCGCGAAGACTAAATCCCACGGTGGTCGGCATCTACGAACTCTGCGCCTGGATGGAAAAGAAAGGTGTCCAGCAGACCTCGCCCATGAACAAAGGCGGCTCCCAGACCGTCGGCGATATCAAAGTCACCATGGTGCACGCCGACCATTCCTGCGGCATTCAGGATGGCGACCAGATCGTCTACGGCGGCGAGGCCTGCGGCTACGTCATCGAGTTCGACAACGGCATCAGGATTTATCATGCCGGCGACACTGCCGTCTTCGGCGACATGGCCATCATCCGCGAACTCTACGCTCCCGACATCGCCATGTTGCCTATTGGCGACCGCTTCGTCATGTCCCCTCGCGAAGCCGCCTATGCGTGCAATTTGCTCAAGCCGAAAACCCTCATTCCCATGCACTTCGGCACCTTCCCGGCGCTGACCGGCACGACGTCTGAGTTGAAGAAGCTGGCCAAAGATGTTGAAATCGTGGAGATGGTCCCAGGAAAGACGATTTCGTAGTTGCAAACGCGTGGGAACAGCCGCCCTCGGCGGTCCGGCGAGCGAAGTTCGCCTGAGTTTCTAAAAGGAGACAATCTTGCCCGACAATAGCCCCGACGATAACGCAAATAAACCCAACTGGCGTCACTACAACTTCGTCACTTCCGGCCCCGTGGACGACTATCTCCACGCGCTTCTCCCCGCCCGCAGCGATGTCCTGGCCGACATGGAAGACTATGCCAGCCAGCACGATGTCCCAATCGTCGGCCCAGCCGTCGGCCGCATCCTCTACCAACTCGCGCTCATGAACAAGGCAAAGACTGTCTTCGAGATGGGATCGGCCATCGGATACTCTACCTTGTGGTGGGCGCAGGCCGTGGGGGAAAGCGGCCGCGTCATCTATACCGACGGCGACAGCCAGAACGCCGAACGCGCCCGTGGGTACTTCCAGCGTTCCGGTCTTGAAAAACGCATCACCATCCACACCGGCGATGCCATCGAGTATTTATCCGAGCAGACCGAGCCCTTCGACATTATTTTCTGCGACATTGACAAGCAGGACTATCCGCGCGCGTTCCGGGTCGCCGCGCCACACCTGCGTCCCGGCGGCTTGTTCGTCGCGGACAATGTTCTGTGGAGCGGTCGCGTCGCCGATCCCGACGCCAATGACGCCAAGACCAAGGCCATCCTCGAACTCAACCGCGCTCTCTATGCATCGCCCGACTTTTTCCCGACCATCCTGCCGGTTCGCGACGGCGTCGCCGTGGCGGTGAAGAAATAACGTAGCGAATAAGTAAAGCCAAAGTACGCCAACTCCAAAACTCTGTCATTCCGACCGGAGCGAAGCGTAGCGAGCGTAGTGGAGGAACCTGCTTTTCGCTCGGTGAACGCACCGCGCTGTATTCCATCAGTTCAGACGCAGCCCCTAATTCGGCAACAGCCCGTAAACATCAATCTCCGTCCGCGTCCCCACATACACCTTGCCGTTGGCAATCGTCGGCACCACGAACTTCACCGCATTTCCTGCCTGGTCTCGATTGCCTGCCTGCGAGCTATTCCAGTATTCCGTGGCGAGATTCGCCGCGTCATAGGCGTGCAACACTGCCGGCCCTGAGCACGACGCCGGTACGGGTATTTGATAACAGTTCGTGCCGCCACTCCCGCTGGCATAGCCGTATAAGCTCGCGTCCATGGCCCACACAATGCCGTTCGATGCCGCCTGCGATGAGACCGACGGCGAGGCGTCCGGGAACGGAAATGCGTGGCCCGATTGCGAGGTAGCGTTCGTATTAAAATTGCCCGCAACCGGGTCAAAAGAAAATTGCTTTAGCACATCCCCGTCGCCGGCAAAATAAAGGCTGTTCTGCCAGAATGCCGCGGTGCCCCAGAACCCGCCGCCCGTCGCGGTGAAATATTGCACGATCTGACTGTTGCTGGTCGCCTGAAACTGCCCCATGTTGTCGCGGTCCATCAGATAGATGACGCCGTCCTTGCCCAGTTCGACCAGCAAATGCTGCACCGGCCCCGAGGTTTGGTCCGGCAGCAGCACCGCCGCCCCCGACCCCAGGTCGGTGTCGTTCTGCGCAAGCATGAGTTCGTCGAAGGGAGTGAACCAACCCGCCAATTGCAGGTTCGCGCCGTTCGGCGTGTTTCCCGCGACTGGACTCAGCCGCAGCACGCTGTCGCCGTAGTCGTGCTCCAGCGCCATTCCCGAGCCTTCGTCAAACACGCCGTTTCCCGTGGACACATACACATCGCCAACGCTATCCACCGCCGGAGCGCCACCACCAGCCCAAATTCCGCCATCCGCACCGCCGATCCCGTTCGGCGTTGTGTTGAACACGCTAACCTGTTGCTGCACGTTGGCGGCGTCATATCCGAATACCCATCCGTGATAAGGCGTAGCATCCTCGTGCGCGGCAAACGCCACGTAGACGACTCCGTTCGATAGCGCCAGCCCCGACCGTTGATGATGCAGTTGCGAATTAAAGCTCACCATGCCGCCGGACGATCCATCTCCGGTTCCCACTACCTGCGCCGCAATCGTCACCGGCGCACCCAACTTCTCGCTCCCGGTGATCAGATCAACTGCATGCAACCGATGGCTGAACGTGCCCAATGTACCCGAGCAACTGCCCGGCATCCCGCTCACTATCTCCGAGGCGCTCACCACGTAAATCGTATTGGTCGCGGGATCAATCACTGGCGTACCGGTGACCCCAACTTCCGGATAGACGTCTCCAAAGCAGTTCCCTGCATCATTCCACACGACAGGCGTTTCGTTGGCCATGCCGCCGTGCAGCGGGTCGAGCAGGTTCGCCTTCCAATACGTGACGCACGCGCTTGCATCAGCATCAAAGGCGTACAAGCTGTCGTGCGCCGTGGCCGCAAAAACTACATTGTGAATGCCGCCACCGATGCTCAAGCCCGGCACCCATAGCGGTTGGGCGTATACCGCGCCGTCCACCGCGCACGAAAAGAGTTTGCCAAACTTGGACCCGGTGACCGCGGAAGCGTTGAGCGCATACTCTTGCACGTTCGCGCCGTCCCGCGACAAGTCGTTGTGGTAGGTGAAAACGCCGGCCAGATCAGTCACTGCCACGCTCGCGGTTGCCATGAGCGTTGGGGTAGTGACGCTGGCCGCAGTAATGCTGTGCGTCCCGGCTGTCGCCGGTGGAGCGTAGAGGCCGCTGGCGCTGATCGTCCCAACTGTCGCGCTGCCACCGGCGGTGCCGTCCACACTCCAGGTAACGCTGCTGTCGCTGATCCCCGTGACCGTGGCGCTGAACTGCTGCGTTTGGCTGCTCACAACCACGGCCGCCTGTTTCGGGGACACACTCACGGCCATGCCCGGGGGAGGCGTGCTTCCGCCACCGCACGCCGCCAGCCCCAGAATCGGCAAGACAGCAAGAAAAATCATCAATGAACGCAACATGATATGAAATACTCCTTGCGCGGGGAAAAAACTTTGCTTCAGCTAAAAGAAACTTTGCTCCACTCCATTTTCTGTCATTTCGAGCGCAGTGAGATTGCCCGCTTGCGGGCAATCTTGCGGAGTCGAGAAACCTGCTGCTGTGCGGATGGCACGATTTCAGAAGCTCCCTAAATGGACTTCACCGGAATCGCCAGCAAATCGTCCACCAGTCCGACTTCCTTCTGCAGGAACGGCTCGGCGTAGGTGACGCCCCCCAGCATTCCATAAAACCTCGCCATCGCGTCCACACGAACGCGAATCTCCTCATGCGCAGGGAAAAGTCCCTTGCCCGCTTCCTGATCGCTGAACTGTGACGCATAAGCCAGGATGGACGCAAGCTTGCCCTCGAACTGATCACTGATATCCACGACAAACGTCGGCCGGATGTCGTAATACAGCGTGGCATAAATGATCTTGAACGGCCGGTGCGGCGAAAGCATCACAGCCTGTTCTATAGCGAGTCGAGCCGAGCCGAGTCGCGGCGAGCTCGGCAGGTTCGTATCACGGCGCGCCTTCAGGCGTGCCGCAGCCAGCGCATCATCGGAAACGCCTTTAGGCGCTGCATTCTCAGTGGGGTTCCTGACGGCTGATGGCTGATCGCTGACGGCTAAGGAGCCAACATCCAGCTTCGCCAACCCCGCCAGAAAGCAAGCTTCATATCCCAACACCGACGCCGTGTAGTGGTCCGGATGGCGTCCCTTCCAGTAGGGAAGGATGACCACACGAGGCCGCGTCGCGCGAATCACTGCCGCAACTTTCAGCCGGTTGTCCCAGGTGTTCTCAACCCGCCCATCGGGGATATCGAGCGCCTCGCGCCAGCTCGCGCCCAGAATGTGCGCCGCATCGCCGGCCTCGCGGGCGCGGTCTTCCGCCGTGCCGCGCGTCCCCAATTCTCCCTGCGTCAGATCAAGAACGCCGGTGCGCTGCCCGCGCTGCGCCGCGCGCAGCAGCGTGCCGCCGCAGGTCTGCTCCACGTCGTCGCGATGCGCCGCGATCGCCAAAATGTCGAGCGGTTTGTCCCCGAGTGTCATGCGCGCTGCCATTTTACAGCACGCTTGCCTTCGCCTTTCTTCAGGTCCGCCAGGCCGAAGAAAAAACCGCCGCCCGATTGCAGGGCAGCGGTTGGGGATGGACAGCTGGTAGAGGAAACCTTCTTATCAGCGATCCCTCCGGGCTTCGTCCGCGTCTTCCGCAAGATCGCGCATGTAGGCAAAGAAGTCTGGTGTCTGGCCGATGAACAGTCCCATCGCAGTGAGGCCCTTCACCACTCCCATCGCAACGCCTTTGGTGGCCGTCGGCCGGATGATCGAGCACGCCGGAAGTTTCTTGCTCAAGAATACCGTCGCCTCCGGCATGATCAGGTTCGTCTGGAATTCTTCTCCACCAAACGGAGGAACGTTGAGATTAGGGAACACCAGCGTCGGATCCTTCGGATCCGTCAGGGCCGGTGCGTTGCCCGCTTTGTCGTGCCAGGTCTGAAAGTGCATCGCTTCGGTTGGGCCAATGCTGAGCACGATTCGCAGCACTTCCACATCGCTCACTCGTTGCGCCAGCGACGGATAGAGACTGGTCCCGCCCTGCTCGATGGTGCAAAAGTGAAAACCGGCGGTGTTGGCGATGGCCTGAATGTGGTCGTTCGGCGTGAGATCGTCATCCGTCCGGGGAATCGCCGGATGCTGCCCCACGTTCAGACTCGGAACCGCCTGATCAAAGCTGTCACCGAAATCCGGGTTCTTGTTCGTACTGCGATAGCGGGTCCACCAACTGGTATCAATTGTGAGCTGCATGAGATTGGTGAGCCGCCCGATTTGCTGCGCCCCGGTCGCCTGACTGCTCGGCAGGGTGCGGAACTTGTCCAGATTGACCGTGTCTGCGCCACGCGATGCCAGGAACGCGTTGATAAAAACTTCGTGGGTTAGTTCATCTTCCGTGTTGTCGTGGACATACTGCGCCATGTCCGCGTCCAGCACCGAGAGCGCCGCCGTAAAAATCGGGCTCCCACTGCCGCCGGGTACTTCGGCGTCCTGGATGCCGCACAGTTCGTTGTACTGTTGCCAAAGGTCGGTCTCAAGGATTTCAGCCGCCGCCAGAAACCTGAGAATGGCCGCGTCCCCTCTGGTCAGCTTCCCGTGCCTTTCTTCCCTGTCCCCGAGTGCCAAAGCCGATGGGCCACGGGCCAACAGCCCTGCGCCCAGTGTTGTTACTGCTGCCGCGGTGAGTCCGCTCTTCACAAACGCTCTTCGATTGGTTGAGGTCTTGTTGCTGTTCGGTAGATCAGTCATAAGGCATCCTCCAGTGATGAGACTGATCTCACCCGGCTGCCTTCGTGTCATGCCGGTGTAAAAGAGGTGTAAAAGGTCTGTCGGTCTTTTGTGTTATGCACAGGGTGTGCATTCATTCAGGTGTGGGCCTCGCGAGGGGCTTCGCCTTCGGCCGTGTCCCGCGATTCGTGTCAGGGCACCGCTTCATCGGTGACGCTACGCAAGAATCCTCGTTCTTGGCAAACTGTTTGGCCGCTGGGGCACCGCTTCAGCGCGGTCCCACAAGGCCCGCCACACAGTTCCGATCGAAACTGCGATGCTGTCTTGAAAGGGCGCGGCTTCAAGCCGCGCCGCCAAATGCCACAAAATCAGCGCGGCTTTAGCCGCTGAGGGTCTCAGCCCGCGCAAACAATGACTCTTTCGCAGGCAACGGAAACGACCGCCTGGTTACATTCACGCCGACTTCCCAGCCAATGTATCGCGCCTTGCTCACGGAAGCGCAATCACACGCGCCAATCCCATCCCTGCCAGCACGCCGGCCATGCAAAGTAAGTTGTTGGCGAAGATATTGGCCAGCATCAGACCCCACTCCCCGCGCTGAAAATAGGCGACCGTGTCATACGCGTACCCGGAAAAAGTCGTGAACGACCCGCAGAAACCAATCACCACCAGCAACCGCCATCGCGGATCCACCACCGCGCGCCCAGCCGCCCACATGACGAAATATCCCACCACAAAACTTCCCAGGACATTGATGACCAAAGTCCCGTAGGGAAACGCCGGGCCAAACTGATGCAGCGCCGCGCGGCCCAGCAAATAACGCAGGTTCGCCCCCACCACCGCCGCCACAGAAATCACAAGAAAGTCTTTCACTTCTTCCGCTCCACCAGAAATCTTGCCAGCTCCTGCAGCCTGTTGCCGCGATCGCCAAAAGCCTTTAACTCCGCAATCGCCAATTCGGCCAATTCATCCGCCTTGCGGTTCGATTCCTCGATCCCATACAGCGCCGGATACGTCGCCTTCTCCGCCGCCGCATCTTTGCCCGCCGTCTTGCCCAGTTGCTCGGAAGTCTGCGTCACGTCCAGCACATCGTCCACAATTTGAAACGCCAGGCCGATCTTCATGCCAAACGAACTCAGCCTCCCGACGGCCGCCGCGTCCGCCCCGGCAAACAACCCGCCACTCACCACGCTGGCCGTGATCAGCGCCGCCGTCTTCGAGCGATGAATATATTCCAGTGTTTCTGCATCCGGCCTGGCCCGCTCCGACTCCAGGTCCACCACCTGCCCGCCAATCATGCCATCCACCGTTCCGGTGCGCCGCGCAATCTCCTCGATGATCCGCACTCGCGCCTCCGCCGGACATCTCAGTCGCGCCAGCACTTCATAAGCCTGCGTCTGCAGCGCGTCTCCGGCAAGAATCGCGATGGCCTCGCCGAATGCCTTGTGGCAAGTGGGCCGACCGCGCCGCAAATCGTCGTTGTCCAGCGCCGGCAGGTCGTCGTGGATCAGCGAATATGTATGCAGCATCTCCAGAGCCGCGCCCAGGTCTTCAATCCCGCCGGGCATCTCGCCCGCGACCATTCGTCCCGCTTCCATGCAAAGCACCGGCCGCAGCCGTTTGCCCCCGGCAAACACGCTGTGCCGCATCGCCTTGTGAATGGACGCTGGACGTTGCGTCTCCGCGGGAATCAATCGCTCCAGCGCGGCATCGGCCAGCGCCCGCCCCTGTTGCAGTATCTCCGTCACCATGGGTTGTGAGTATAACAAGGCCCACGCAAGCCGGCAGCGAAACGAAAGCTACCGTCAGAGTGAGGAGGGGAAGATGCCCCGCGATTCATGTGGGGACAGCCGCCCCCGGCTGTCCGGTCGAGCGCAGCTCGACCATTTTGTCAGCGGTGTTACGCCGCCGCCCCGCTGCTGCCCTCGGCGCTACGCAACACTGACATGATCACCGCCGCCAGATCATACGTCGGACATACATCGCTCGCCCCGGCGTCCAGCACCCGCGCCCACATTTCATCGTCCGGCAAACGGTGTGTGCATATAATCGGCACGCCGGGAAAGTCGTGATGAAGTTCACGCACATCCTCCGCCTGCGAACCTTCAATATCCAGCACCACCACGCGTGGCCGGTTGCGGATCACTTTGTCGCGGAATTCCTGCAGGGTCCGTGCCACATGCACGGAGTCAAAATGCGGCAACAGGTTGCTGGACAACTCCCGCGCCATTCGAACTTCAGGTTGCAGAATCACAACACTGGCGAACACCATACTTCACCCCCGTTGCTGCACGGTCACAAGGGCCGCCTCTTTGCCGCAGTGAAACCGCTTGGCGGAAGTCACTGCGAACATCCTCGCGATCTGGGTGAACTTGCCCGCGTGGGGACAGCCGGTCCCGGCTGCCCGGTCGAGCCAGTTCGACGCAAACTCTACGCCCTTGACCCAGCCTTCTCGCTTCCTGCCTCAAACGGTTCTGCCTGCAGCTTGCCATTCTGCTTCAGCAGAATTTCCACCTTGCCCTCCGCCTCGCTCAACTCTTTCTTGCACGCCGCGGAGAGCTTCATACCTTCTTCAAACAGTCCCAGCGATTTTTCCAGCGCGATGTCGCCTTTCTCCAGTTCCTGCACAATCTTTTCCAGCCGCTGAAGGCACTCTTCAAACTTAGCCAAGGGAACTCGCTCCTGCCGCCATTCTAATGCAGTTGCTCCATCGGATTTCCAGTAAAAAATGGAATTCTTGTGAACCAGCAGGGACACTCACACCAAAAGCGGAAATCGTTGGAATGAGTCCCTGTGATAATTGTTATATGGAACTTTGACGCACTCGCTGCAAAGGGTGGTTGCTCATGCGCTCCAGAATATTCCAGATTGACGCGTTCACCTCCCGTCGTTTCGCGGGAAATCCCGCTGCGGTCATGCCCATGGATAGTTTCCTGCCGGACGCAACACTGCAGGCGCTCGCTGCTGAAAACAACCTGTCGGAGACAGCTTTTCTGGTCCCCGAAGGCAGCGACTATCGGTTGCGCTGGTTCACGCCGACCACCGAAGTTCCGCTTTGTGGCCACGCGACTCTGGCCAGTGCTGCCGTGGTCATGGAGCGTCTCGATCCAGCACGCAGCAGCGTCGTATTCCACTCGGCGAGCGGGCCCCTGACCGTGAGCCGCGCGGATGCAGGTTACGTTATGGACTTCCCGGCGCGGCCCTCCGCGCCCGTACCCACCCCGCCCGGACTCGCTGAGGCGCTGCACGCCGCTCCCATCGAAGTCTTCGCCAATTCCTTCAATTACCTGGTCTTATTGGAGAATATTCATGTATTGCGCGGATTATTGCCTGATCTCGCGGCGATTGCCCGCATGGATCGCCCCGGTGTGATCGTAACTACCCCGGGCGACCAATCCTATGACTTCTTCAGCCGCTACTTTGCTCCAGCCAAGGGCATTCCAGAAGATCCCGTCACTGGTGCCGCCCACTGCATGTTGGCGCCGTACTGGGCAAAACGGCTGCACAAAACCGAATTCCGCGCTCTCCAGGCCTCGCCGCGTGGCGGAGAAATCATTTGCAGGCTGGTGGACGACCGCGTCCAGCTTGAGGGCGCTTGCGTCTTCTACCTGGAAGGCGAAGTGGAAACCCAGGATGTTGAATGAACGTAAGGGCAGGGAGTCTAAAACGATGAGCTTCACAACCGATCTAGCAACCCTCTTCCGTCGCGATCTCACGCGCTTAGGACACCAAATCGAGGCTTTTCCCAACGATGAAACACTCTGGCAGACGCCTTCGGGCGTGACCAATGCGGCCGGCAACCTGGCTCTTCACATCGAAGGAAATCTCCGCGAGTTCGTGGGACGCCAGCTCGGCAATCTCGCCTATACCAGAACTCGCGAGCTCGAGTTCAGCTTGCGGGGACTGTCGAGGAACGACCTCAGCACACGCATCGCGGAGTTGAGAGGGTCCATTCCATCGGTGATCGAGGGTCTTTCTTTGCAGCAGATGGAAAGCGAGTATCCAGAAAAGGTGCTTGCCGTTGCCATCTCGACCCAGATGTTCCTGATTCACCTGTATGGACACCTGAACTGGCATCTCGGCCAGATAGACTATCTGCGCCGCATCGTGACTGGCGATGGAGCCATAAAGCAGGCTGGCCTCTAGGGGGATGTTTTTCCTGCGAAGATGCTGACTCAGATATAAACAACTATAAACAACGGTTGCTAAAAAACTACGCCCGCTTCGCCACCGCCGACGACCCCAGCGCCTCCAGCACATCCACCGCCGAGCTATACCGGCCCATGGGTGCGCTGATCTGTGCTCCCTGCACATCGCGACGCACCGCCATCAGCATCTCCCGCGCAATCGCCACGCCCTCCTCCCGCGCAGCTTGCGGGTTCGCCGCCGCGGCCATCCGCTGCAGGATCCAGTCCGGAACGCTCACCCGCAGCTCGTTCTTCATGAATTCCGCATTGCGCACGCTCACCAGCGGCCAGATTCCCGCCACCACCGGAATGCGGAACCCCTCAATCCGCTTCAGGAACGCCTCCAGCAAGCCCAGATCAAACACCGGCTGGGTCACGGCATATTCCGCCCCCGCTTCCACCTTGTACTCAAAGCGCCGCAGCTCCTCATCCACGTCCGTAAGCCCCGGATTTGCGCCCACTCCGATCACAAAGCCCGTTCCCGTCCCAATCGGGTTCCCGCCAATGTCCAGCCCTCGATTCAGATTGTGGACGATGTTGACCAACCCGATCGCGTCCACGTCGAACACCGCCGTCGCGTCAGGATAGTTGCCCATCTTCGGCGGATCGCCCGTAATGCAGATCAAGTTCCTGATTCCCACCGCCGCCGCTCCCAGCAAGTCACTCTGAATGCACAGCACATTCCGGTCGCGGCAGGTGTAGTGCAGGATCGCCTCAATCCCGGCGTCCCGCTGCACCAGCAGCGACAGCGCCTGGTTCGCCATGCGCGCCGAGGCGCGCGGGCTGTCGGGAATGTTGATCGCGTCCACTCCCACCGACTTCAGGAACTTCGCTCCCTCAATTTCCTTGCCGACGTCTGTCCCTTTCGGTGGAACGATTTCCACCATGGTCACAAATTCGCCCCGCGACAGCTTCGCCCCTAACCCAGACCGCGTCTCCAGCGGCGCGGCCTCCAGCGCCCGAGGCGCCGCCGGGTCCTTCACCGACTGTGCCATCGCGGCCCGGCCCCGCGCCTCGCTCATGCGCAGTGCGCCCTTCATTGCCCGGATGTGCTCCGGCGTTGTTCCGCAGCATCCGCCCACAATCTTTACGCCGGCCGAAACAAACCGCCGGGCGTAACTCGCCATATATTCCGGCGAGCACAGATAAATATTTCGTCCGTCCACGCTGCGCGGAATGCCTGCATTCGGTTGCGCTGCCAGCGGCAGGGAAGTCGCGGCCCGCACCCGCTCCATGGCTTCCAGCATGGCAATCGGCCCTACGCTGCAGTTGCAGCCAATCGCGTCCACGCCCCACTGCTCAATGCGCGGCGCAAATGTGTCCGGGTCCGACCCATCCAGGCAGTTGCCCTCTTCGTCAATCGTCACCTGCGCGATGATGGGAAGTTCCGGCGCAACCTCGCGCGCCGCTTGCACCGCCTGATGCAACTCCTCGACATAGCCGAAGGTTTCCAGGATCAGCAGGTTTACGCCGCCCTCCTTCAGCGCCGCAATCTGCTCCCGGAACGCCTCCCGCGCTTCCTCGAACGATGTCTTGCCCAACGGCTCAATGCGAATTCCCAGCGGGCCAACCGATCCCGCCACCCATACATCAAAGCTCTTGGCGGCCTCGCGCGCCAGTTGCGCTCCGGCCAGATTCACGGCCCGCACTTTATCGGCAAGGCTGTGCCGGCCCAGCCGGAACGAGTTCGCTCCAAATGTGTTGGTTTCGATGATCTCGGCCCCGGCTTGCAGATAATCGTGATGCAAGCCGCGGATCAGGTCGGGTTGCGACAGATTCAGCTCATCGTAGGACCGGTTGATGAAAATGCCCTTCGCATATAAAAGCGTGCCCATGGCCCCGTCACACAGCACCGGGCCCAGCTTCAATCGCGCTCGGAAATCGCTGGCCATATCGCTTGAGAATACAGGATGCAGCGCCCGGTTTGCACGGGAAGCCGCGCTGGCCTGTTACAATCCATACTTTCGCCATCATCTCAGATTGTCGTCAGTAGGGGAGACTCGCGCGTGAATCGAGTAGTGTTAGCGGCGGCGGCCGGCTTCGCGGCCTGCCTGCTTTTTTCGTCCTGCGGCAGTTCCAAGTCAACTTCCGGACCGCCCAGCGGTCTTCACCAGCGCGTGCTTGCCTCGCAAACCGTCTCCGCCGGATTTGTTTCTCCCGGCCTGATCATCGTCAATGCCGCCAAAGACATTCTTCCGCGCGCTTCTGAAATCGGCGCCGTCGCGACTCCTTCGTTCATCGTCCCGTCCCCCAACCTGGCCACATTTCTCGTCTACGGTTCCACCGCCACCAGCTATTCCGTACAGGTGGTCAACACGCTCACCGAATCCAGCACGGGCAGCATCACTCTGCCCGGCCCCACGTCCAGCATCGTGTTTCCGCTGCCTGCTGGCCCCGCTTTCGCCGCCGTCCCCTCCGCCCTGGTCACCGGCGCACCTCCCGGCGCAATCGAAGTCCTGAACACGTCCGGCGGCGGTATCTCCGACAACATCGGCGTGCCCGGCGTACAGACGGTCGTCTCCAATGCCAACGGCTCGATCCTGCTCGCCTTCAGCGCCGATTCTGATTCGCTCACCGTCGTCATCCCCGCCAACATCAATACCGGAAATCCCGTCACCACGCCGGTGGCCGGCTTTGACCGCCCGGTTAGCGCCATCATCAACGGTTCCACGGCCTACGTCCTGAACTGTGGTGCCGAGTGCGGCGGTGTGCAGGCCAGCGTGCAGGCCTTCGACATGGGATCAATGACGATAGTCGGCCCCCCCGTCAACGTGGACGGTGCCACCGTTGCAATGCTCAGCGGTTCGACCCTCTACGTCGCGGGAAATTCTCCCACCAACAACGCCTGCACTGGCGAGACCACCGCCGCCACCACCTGCGGAAGATTGGATATCGTTGATACAACGGCGATGGCAGTCACTTCCACCGCGGTCATCACCAACGGCACTCACACGCTATTGGACCTCAGCCTCGGCGGCCAGTTGTTCATCGGCGCGAAAACTTGCACCAATATCGGCAGCGTCACCAACCCCAACGGCAGCGAAGTCCGCGGCTGCCTCTCCATCTACAACACAAATACCGGCGCCGTCGTCATTCCTCCCGACAACGGCGACGTCACCGGCCTGCAGAATTTCACCAGCCGCTACGTCGAATACGTGGCCCAGGGCGGTAACCTCCGCATCTACGACGCCACCAAAGACGTCCTCCAGCCGCTCCAGCTCAATTTAGGCGGTGGCGTCATCTACGACGCCAAATCCGCCGACTTCTTCTAGAAAAGCGCTGAATAATGTAGAGAAACGCTGCGCCCACCGGGTTGTGGATCCCCGGACGCCGCGTCCGGGGAGCACCGCAAGCGATTCTCTCAATTCTGTCATTCCGACCATAGCGAAGCGCAAGCGAGCGGAGTGGAGGAACCTGCTTTTTCCGTGACCATGCTCCCGCCACGGAGCCCCGGCCCCAGCTTTCCACAGAATTATTTTCTCCCTTGTGACGGGGGCTGGCGCACTTTTGTTTTTTGTCGGTAGCAATCACGACATCGGCTGGGGGGCTGGCGCACTTTTGTTTTTTGTCGGTAGCAATCACGACATCGGCTGCCCCACGCTTCGCGGTTTTCGAAGCGTGGGCACCACGAACGTCGCTATCAGGGGCTTGACTGAATATCGCCCACGCGGGATGCATAGAGCGCGGCGAGGAATGGGAGCAACACATCGAGGTTCGCGGTGCCTACCTTCCGAAAACCGCGGAAGATGGGGCAGCCGGCCGTGTAGCTCTCCAACTGGCTTACTTCCCCGGCTCCAGCACCAGCTTGTGCGCCGCCGATGCTTCCACCGCTTTCGGCGAAAACGGTAGCGGAAACGTCGTGCCCTCATACCACGCCTTCCACTGGTCCATGTAATGCGGGCTCAGAAAATTGCCGCCCTGCCCGGTCACCGTATTCAACGTGGAAGCATCCAGATCGGCCATGTTCGCTGTAAATCGTTCCGACGGCCCCTCGTGTCTGGTCACGGCCTTCACCGTATATCCGCTACCTGACTGCTCCTGCACGCCGGGCCCGCTCCAGCGCGCCAGTCCCGGAATCTTGCTCAGAATCGGATGCTCAATCTCCGCCGGATTCACTCCACCCCATCGCCACGACGCCAGGTCCTTCGGCGCGTCTTTTCCGCTGACCACCGCCTCCACCGCCGCCGCCAGCAGTTCGTCATAATTCGGATAGGTCGAAGGCAGCCACCGCGCCGGCTTGTGTACGATCACGCCTTCAAGCCAAACGCTTCGCATGTACGACGAATACGTTTTCCAGTTCAACTCTCCGTTCTTGGCTTCGTCGCCCGCCGCGCCCAGCTTCGGTTCCAGCAGCAACCGCATCAACTCCGTATTCGCTTTGCGCGCCAGCGTCGGCGCGGCCGACTCCTTCAGCATCCGCCCGTCCCAGCCTCGCATCACATCGGCCGCCTGCTTCGCCCGCGCCGACGGTTTCTGCGCGTGATCCACCGCATACACCAGACGCTCGGCCACAAACATGTCATTCTCGGAATGAATGTCGGTCTGCAACGCCAGCATGTCCGCCGGTGACATTTTTCTGCCCGCCTCCAGCACGTGATAAATCCGCTCCGTCCGCCACGGTGCTTCCCACTCAAAGCCCAGCGAATACGGATACTTGTCCGGCGTAATGCGGGCGTTCGCCGTCGCGATAATCCCCGACGGCGGATTGTAGATATTGGGCAGCTTGTCGAACGGAACAAATCCAGTCCACTCGTGCGAGTCGTCGGCGCCGCTCGCTGGCAGGCTGCCGTCCCCCGCCGCCCGGATCGGAATTTTTCCGGTCGCGTGATATCCGATGTTGCCGTCCACATCCGCAAACACCACGTTCTGCCCCGGCGCATCCAGTTGCGAGAACGCTTGTGTGAATTGTTCCCAATTCTGCGCCCGGTCTACGTCAAAAAAAGGCAGGCGCAGGCCGTCGTAAATCGTCCAACGCAGCGCCAGTTGCCGCTTCTCGCCCGGTACCAGTTCGCTGATCACCGGCCCGTGCCGCGTGATCTTCACATCCACCGTCGCGTCCGGCTTGCCCTTCACGCGAATGACTTCCACACGGTGTTCCGGTTCCTTCCATCCCTCCGGCGTCTGATACTTGCCGCTTCCATCGAAGTTCTCGATGTAGACGTCCTCCACCGCCGGCCCGACATTGGTAAATCCCCACGCTACCCGCTGATTATGTCCCACCACGACATGCGGCATCCCCGGCAGCGTGACGCCCACAACGTCCACGTCGCCGGATTTCAAATGCGCTTCATACCAAAGATTCGGCATCTGATGCCCCAAATGCATGTCGTTCGATAAAAGCGGCTTTCCGGTCACTGTGTGATCGCCTGAAACCACCCAGTCGTTCGATCCCAGCACCATCTCCGGAACTCGATGCGCCCACCCGGCAGCGGAACGATCAGCACCACGCGTCACGGAATTGTCCGGATCGCCGTCCAGGTTGTCCTCTTCATCGTCCGAGTCTGAGTTCTGCCCCTTGTCCGGTTGTGCAAGGTCTTCGCGCATCACGGTCGGCGGCCGGTCATGCCATGACCGGTTCACGAACAATTCAGCAGTCAACTCTGGGCCCAGCTTGGCCAGGATTTTCTCCTTGGCCAGCGCCGTGGCAAAGTAGCCGTGATTCAGGTATTCCACCATCTGGTTGGCAATGCAGATGGAGTCTTCCGGCAGCCACGGCTTGGGTTTGTAGCCCATGATGCGAAATTCGATGGGCAGCTTGTTCTGGTGACTCTCGATGAAAGCATTCACGCCTCGCGCATAAGCATCCAGTTGTTCGCGGTCGCGCGGGGAAGCCATCGCCAGCGATTTCCTCGCCGCCGCCCGCAATCCCAGTATCCTCTGCTCGCGGTCCATCTTTAACGTGTCTTCGCCAATGATTTCCGAAAGCTCGCCCGACGCCGCCCGCCTCATCACGTCCATCTGCCACAGCCGGTCCTGCGCGGTGACAAAGCCCTGCGCGAAGTAAAGGTCATCGTAAGAGCCGGCCTCAATTGTCGGTACCCCTTGTGCATCTCGGACCACCGTCACGGGGGCGGCCAGTCCGCGCACCGCAAGCCTGCCATCGAGTTGCGGAAGCGCGCTGCGGGCGACCAGATACAAGCCGGCAAGCACAGCCAGCACCAGCAAGACCAGAACGATAAGAATCCATCGCAACCCGCGCAGGAACAAGCCGCGCGTTGCAGGCGTGGGAGTTGTTGTAGATGTAAGAGTGCTCATGAAGGTTTTGCCAAACCAGCCATTGTAGTGACTTGCCCGCATTGGAAACAAACAAATCCGATGAAGACACGCCGTTTCTGCGGGCTACTATTGTTGCCTGATCTTTACTTTCCAGGTCGAGACTTTCCAGTTGGAGGGAAGACGGTCTTTCAAACTAGTTCGATGCGCAGGTCACGACCGACAGCGTGTGCTGCGCGTGTCAGGGTTTGCAGCGTCACCGACGCATTTCCCGGATCGAGGAGACGATCAAGCGCCGCGCGGCTTGTGTTCATGCGTCGCGCCATCTCTACCTTGCTGATTTTGTCTTTCAGCATTGCTTGCTGAATTTGCCAGGCCAGCGTCTCTTTCAGCACGGTTGCGCGGGTCTCTTCGAGGATGCCTTCTTCTTTCAGGAAGGCATCCAGGGACGAGCCGATATGCTTGTTGCGCTTCTTCATTTCGTAACCTCCTTCATTCTTCGTTTTGCCAGGGCCATGTCATCTGCGGAAATCTGCTGCGTTTTCTTGATGAACCCGTGCAGCACGACGAGCATCTGATCGTGAAAGCACAGAATGAGCCGGGCTATTCGCCGACTTGGAAGCGACGAGCGCACTTCCCAAAGACCATCTTTGAGGCTCCCCACCAGTGGCCTCCCAATCGGCCACCCGAACTGCACTCGCATGAGGTCGAGCCCAATCGCTCGCCGGTCGTTCTTGTCGAGATCGCGCAGCCAATCGAGCACTGGTGCCCTGCCCGATTCCGTGCGGTAAAACCGGACCGGCACCTCCGGGTTTTGTTCTTTACCCATCGCTGTCAGATTTCGATGTGTATCACAAATGATACATTATCGTGTGGACGTTAAGGAAGTTATTTAGCACTCCCGATCGCTTTGCGCCCGTCATGCATCTTCGAGTACATGAGGTTCCCCCTGTGCTCCTCCATATCCTCTGTGGTTGACTGCTCCCTTTCCACTTTGAAAATGAATTTCAATTTCAACTTCGCAATGATATCCTGACCTCGGCCAGGTTCGGCCGGTCTCATTCCTCCATACATGCCGCAGAAGCGCATTGATGACCAGCCCCATCTGTCGCCGCAAATGGTCCGCGAGGCCCAGGGGCTTCTGCACGGACACTTAAAACGTGTCGGGCTCAAGCAGACCGCACAACGCGACACCATCCTCCACACCTTCATCGAGACCCGCGACCATCTCTCCATTGACGAGCTCCATCGTTTAGTACAGAAAAAAGACGCGCGTATCGGCTACACCACGGTCTATCGCACGCTCAAGCTGCTCGCCGAATGCGGACTGGCCAGCGAAGTCGCCTTCCACGACGGCATCGCCCGCTACGAACATCAATACAACCGGCGCAGCCACCATCACATGGTCTGCACCGAATGCGGCGGTTCGGTGGAATTTTTCTCCCGCGAGGTGGATGAACTGGAAAAACAAATCGGCCGCAAACATAACTACCTCACCACCCGCCACACTTTCCAGATCTACGGCCGCTGCGAGGATTGCCGCAAATAGCCGGAAATATTGGCGTCAGCAGCTCAGCTTAGTGTTTCAGTATTTCCTTCGTGCACCTTCGTGTCCTTAGTGGTAGAGGGTTCCGTAAGCGTCGTAAGTGTCTTGATCTGCGTTCCTCGGCGAAATCTGCGGCAAAGGGCCTTCGGTCTTTGCCATTCGTCCACCGATTCTGTTATCGTTCGCGGACTAAGTTGCCATGCCGATGAACTGTCCCAAATGCGCCGCATCCATGCCTGAAGACGCGGCCTTCTGCCCCGCCTGCGGCCTTCCCATGAACGCCGACCCCTCCGCGGATCGCGCGCAGGGAAGCATCGGCGCTTTGCCGCGCAGGCTGGCGGGCGCGTTGGCCTACTTCACATTCATTCCCGCAATTCTTTTCTTGCTCATCGAACCCTACCGCCGCGACCGCTTTGTACGCTTCCATTCCGTGCAGTGCCTGGGTGCGTGGGTTGCCCTGCTGATCATCGAGGCCGGGTTGAAGATATTGACGAGCGTGCTCTCCATCGTCCCGCTGCTCGGCCATTTGCTGGCGCTGCTGCTCGCATTTGCAATTGCATTAGCGTTCCTGGTGCTCTGGCTGGTGCTGGTCGCCAAGGCGTTGCAGGGCGAATCCTTCAAGCTGCCGCTGCTGGGCGATTTCGCCGAGCGCCAGGCGGGTGCGGCCCCGTAGGCGGGGTTCTCCACAGATCTGCGCTTGACTTTCCCGCTTCCCACCCTGAATCTATTGATCTTTATCTCCCGCGCCGGTTCTGGCATCAAGCTGGGCGGAACTGAGGTCCTCATTGCGAGTCAAAGTTTTCTATCACGACAAATGTTTCGATGGGGCCTCCTCGGCGGCGCTCTTTGCCCGCTTCTACCGCGAACGCATCCGCGCCGATGTGGATTTCGTCTTCTCCGGCCTGCTTCACCGCGCTGGCGCGCTGTTTGAGGATGTTCACTTCGACGGAGACGTCAACGCCATTGTGGACTTCAAGTATTCCAGTTCGCCCAATCTGACCTGGTGGTTCGACCATCACCTCAGCGCTTTTCTCAGCGACGAAGACGCGGCCCACTTTCAGGCCGACAAAAGCGGCAAGAAGTTCTACGATCCCGACTACAAATCCTGCACTAGCTTCCTGGCGATGATCGCGCAAAAGCATTTCGGATTTGATCCCGCGCCGGTGGCCGAACTGGTGCGCTGGACCGACATCATTGACGCCGCTCAATACGCCGACGCTCAGACCGCCGTCGAAATGAAAGAGCCCGCGATGAAGCTGACCATGATCATCGAATCGGCCCCGGATCAGCGCTTCGTTCCCAACCTCATCCCGTTGCTTGCGGAAAAGCCGCTGGCGGAAATTCTGGAAGCGCCATTCGTGCGCCTTCTACTTCCGCCGCTCATGAAGCGGCATGAACTCTCCGTCGCCATTCTCGAACGCCACAGCGTCTGCGAGGACGCGACCCTTTACTTCGACATCACCGGCTATGACCTCGAAGGCTACAACAAGTTTGTTCCTTACTATTTGCATCCTGAATCCATCTACAGCGTGGGGCTGAGCAAAAGTAGTTTTCGAGTGAAAGTCTCGGTCGGCTCCAACCCCTGGGCACCGCAAGCGCCGGAAGTAAACCTGGCCAAGATCTGCGAACGCTACGGCGGCGGCGGCCACGCCCGCGTCGGCGCAATCTCATTCCCAGTGGACCAGCACGCGCAAGCCGTGAAGGCGTCGCTGGAAATCGTCACCGAACTGCGCAACGCCGTGCGCCAAAAAAACAACTGACCCCGACCTGCCGTGCGGAGGGAGTGTCCGGAATTTCAGCCGCAACCCGACTGGCAGCTTGCCCGAAAACCTCCCGGGCTTTGTATAACACTTCGTATAAAGGTTCGTGTCAGATTCGTATCAGGTTCGTATCAGGCCACCGCTTCAGCGGTGTCGTACCGCCCGCCAAATCAGTCACGCCTTCAGGCGCTGGGGGCGGCGTTGATTCAGTTCGGCACAACTCAGATTCCTCCCCACCCGGCCTCGTTACCATCGGCCGCATCCCGCTCATTCCACGAGCGTTATCGCGTTACCGAGAAGTGGTTTGCAAGTAGTTCGACGAACCGCGAAGCCTAAGGTAGGTTGTAGCCTGCGGCAAGGCGTCTGAGTATGCAAAATCCTGCAAACCACGCTTCAGACCCAGCCCAACTAGAATTTGTGAACCGGGGGATGTTGACTTATGAAGAAATTCGCGATGTTTGCCATGCTGTTCGTGCTCGCCGGGATGTTGCTTCCCGCACAGGCCCAAACCGTAACCACGCTCTATGACTTTGCCACCAACAGCAGCGTCTCACAAGAGCCCGCCGGGGTCGTAGCCCAGGGGCGCGACGGCAACTTCTATGGCATCACGCAAGTCCCAAACCGCGGCACAATCTACAAGGTGACCCCCTCGGGGACGTTCACCCTGCTGCATATCATGGCCTCCGATCTCAGTGAAGGCGCAAACTGCAACGGTCTGATTCTGGGCAGCGACGGGAACTTCTATGGGACCTGCCTGTATGGAGGGAACGGCGCGGGAAACGGCTTGGGCACTATCATCAAGGTGACGCCGGCGGGCGTTCTCACCGTGATCTACAAATTTACCGGCCAAAACGCCGGGGGATCCACCGATGGATGCTATCCATTCGGTGTGCCGGTGCAGGCCTCGGACGGAAATTTTTATGGCACGGCGGAACAGTGCGGCACCAGCGGCGGCTATGGCGTCGTCTACAAGTTGACGATGGCTGGGGTGTATACGGTCATTTACAACTTTTCCGGCGGCGGACAACCGTTTGGGGCGCTGATTCAAGGGAGCGACGGCAACTTGTGGGGAACGACCACAGTCAACCCGACGGTCTTCAAGGTAAGCACAGCTGGCGTGTTCTCGACGGTGTATTCCTTTGGATGCTGCGGCACTCCTGCGCAAGCGGGCTTGGTGCAGGGCCCGGACGGGAACTACTACGGGACTACGGAGGCAATCGGAGCCAATACTCAGGGCGAAGTTTTCAAAGTGACGCCGGCCGGCGTGCTTACCGTGCTCCACAGCTTTAACAACACCACGGACCACGGTGCGTTTCCCGTCCTGCCGCTGACCCTGGGCACCGACGGAAATTTCTATGGCGTGGCGACCGACTGCGGCGGTGGCGGATGCAGCGCCTTGGGCGCGAACATCTTCGAGATCACCAGCAAGGGTTTGTTTACTGATCTCTACAACTTCCCCAACATCGGGTCCAACAATAACAGCGTCCCCGAGTCGCCGCTGTTTCTTTCCACCAACGGCACTTTCTATAGCACGACCCAGCTGGGCGGAACCGTCGGAGACGGCACGTTCTACAGCCTGACCAACGCGCAAAGCGCGTTCATCGCGCTGCAGCAGAGCAGCGGCAAAGTCGGGTCAAAGATCGGAATACTCGGCCAGGGCTTCGGCGCGACCAGTGTGGTGAAGTTTAACGGCGTGACTGCAACCACGGTGGTGCGGACGGGAACAACCTTCCTCACCGCGACCGTGCCCGCAGGCGCGACCGACGGTTTCGTGACGGTCACGACCGGGGCCACCACGCTGACCAGCCGCGGCAAGTTCCTCGTACACAACACGTGGGCGAGCGGGAAGGTGATGCCCACGGGAACGGCGTTCTCATCGGCAGCGGTGCTCGGTGGTGAAATTTATGTCATTGGCGGAGCGAAAGCGTCCGGGACCGTCATCAACAACGTCCAAATCTACAACCCCACCACGAACACCTGGAGCACGGGCACATCGCTGCCCACGGTGACTCAACATAGCTCTGCGGCCGTAGTCAGCAACATCCTTTACGTTTTTGGCGGAGATAACGGTGTTGCCGCTCCCACCAATGCGGTATTGGCTTACAGTCCGAAAACCAAGGCCTGGACCAGCATGGCTCCCATGCCGACGGCGCGAAACGGGACGCTTGCAGTGGTCGAGAAGAACATCATTTACGTGATGGGCGGCAACCTCGGCAACGGATCTAACTTTGTGGCCACCGTCGAAAGCTACAATCCGGCCACCAACACATGGACGACGGAGGCTCCCATGGACGGTGCCAAAGATTATCCTGCCGGCGGACTGATCGGAACGACGATCGTGGCTGCCGACGGAGCCGTCGCTTCCGGGCAAATCACCGGCGATACCGAGGGCTACAACGCAGCCACAAACGCGTGGTCGGAACTGACTGCTGATCCGACGGCGCGGACGGGGTCGTGCTCCGGAGTCATCGGCAGCGCGCTCTATGACGCCAGTGGCTACATCAACAATAATGGGGCGGCAACGACCGTGAACGACTCGTATAGCCTGTCGGCGAACAAATGGACGACCACACTTCTGTCCATTCCACAGGGCACGATGTATGCCGCGCCTGCGGTCGACAATGGGCAACTGTACTGCCTTGGAGGCTGGGCGACGATCAGCGGAACCACCATCAACAACGTGCAGATTTACCAGCCGTAACCGGCGATCAGCCATCAGCAACAGGGGTGCCCCATGTCTCGCGTTCTTTGCGAGACATGGGATTTTCTATTGCAGCGGCGTTCCGTTCTTCACGCAACTGGCCGCGTTCCCGTCCGCCGAATAACGCACCACGCCGGTCTGGTCGGTGCAATAAGCGCGCTGGCCAAAGTTGCTTGAATTCGGCGCAGCGGTCAGCTGAAAACTCGAAGCCCCCGCGCATTGCGACACCGTGAACACATAGCCATATCGCTTGCCGCCCGCCAGTCCTGCGTTGATGAGCATGGCCTGATGTTCGTTGCGCTCTCCGCCGCCGAAGCCATCCAGTTCCATCAGCGCGCAGGTGTAGCCGACGTTGCGATAGGTTGTGGCGTAGGTGTTCTCTGCCGTCACAATCGTGTGCAGCGCGGAAACGACCAAAGCTTCGTTGCCGCTCTTGTTGCTGGACTGCATCGCCGGGCCCGCTCCCATGGTGGACGCCGCCGCGCGCGCCTTCAGCGCGGTGGTGATGCCCTTCAGAAAATCCGGATCGGCCAGCGGCAGGTGGATGGTGATGGAAATTTCATTCAGCTTCCACAGACCCGATTCCTGCATCATCGAGAACGTCATCTGCGGCATGTAGGGCGTCTTCTGCGCCTCGCCATTCTTGTAGGTGTGGAACGACAATTCGATGTCATCGGTGTCGCCCCGCAGTGCGTCGTTTTCCACGAGGACTTCAAATTTGTCGCTGGACGTGGGATTCTGCGCCGAGAGAAATACCGACCCGGTTTCGAAGGTCTGCAGGTTTTTTTGTTGCGATTCCATCTGTCCTCCCAGCGCGGCGTATTGGTCCAGCATGGTCAAGGCGCCGGCCTGCTCCAGCGCAGCGCGGGTCGCGTGCGGCAGGTGCTTCACAAACGTTCCCGCTGATTTGCTGAAAAACATTTCCAGCAGCGCCTGACGCGCGGTCTGGGCCGCGCCGGTGCCGCCACTCTGCGCCTGGGCCGCATCTCCCAACCCGCAACTTCCAAACAGCGCAAGCGCTGCAAAAACCAATCCACGCGATCGCATTCGGGACCATCCTTCGTTCGCAATGTGAAGCCCGATGATGGCACCTGCCCAATCACACGCTCCAGTTACCGAAGTAAGAAAGAACAGGCCCGGGTTACGACAGACGGAGCACTCGCCGCGGTTCGGCGTGGTACGCTGCCATAGTCTCAACCATGCGCGCGCCCGGCTACAGAATCAATTTCCGCCTCGGCAGGAAGCAGGTGCTGCGGGCGGTCGCGTCCTTCGAATTCGTCAAAGGCAGTTTTGTTTTGCTGATGGGCTTATGCGCCGTGATGCTGGTGCATCGCGATGCCTGGTTGATTGCCGAGAGTCTGCTGGCGCTGTTTCACATCAGCTCGGACCGTCATTGGGCGCAGGTGTTTCTCGATCTCGCCGACAACGTCACCGACGCGCGCCTGTGGGCGGCGGCGCAGATCGCCTTCACTTACGCGGCCCTGCGTTTCACCGAGGCCTATGGCTTGTGGAACGAGAGGCCGTGGGCGGAGTGGGTGGCATTTATTTCCGGAGCGCTGTTGCTCCCGCTGGAGGTCCGCGAACTGTTGCGCGGCGTCACGCTGCTGCGCGTGGCCTTGTTTGCCGGCAACCTCGCCGTCGTGTTGTACATGTACTCGGTGCTGCGCGCCAGCGCCGCCAGCCGTCGCGCGCAAGGCAAGGCCTGATCAATCGCAGCGTTATGTCTCGCGCCGTTTGCGGATGCACTCACGATTCGTGCGCCGTGAATGAGTTTCGTATCAGGGCATCCGCTTCAGCGGTGCCGTCAATGCAGCCAGGACACTGCGCCTTCAGGCGCTGCTCACCGCAGCATCTCATCCAACGTCGCGTCCCCAGCGCCTGAAGGCGTAGCTCTCTGTCGCGGGTGATCGGCACCGCTGAAGCGATGCCCTGATACAAACCAAGGGGTTCCTGCCAAGGGTCCAATGGTTCGGTAGGGAGCGACGACCCGTGAGCACCGTGACCGGTGATGACTCAATTGTCTTGAACGTTTCCGAGAAGTCGCTTACGGCTTGTTCGGGCTGATGGGATCTTCGGTCCGGCACAGCACCCAACACGCAAGGACGGCGATGCCGCCGGCCCCAGCCGTTTTGGCCCACAACGAATTGAGCAGCGGGCCCTTCAATCCCACGGCTGCGGATTGACCGGGCAGCGCCGCCGCCGCGCACTTGTCTTCACGCTTTCGCTGTTCTCCCTCACGGACGGTGACTTGTTCCGCCTGATTGTTTTCTTCTGAATGGTTTTCATGCGCGGCTTTGCGCTCCGGCGTCCTGTGGTTGACGTTGACGTCGCTTTTGCGCGCATTGACGGTGACGGTACCGTTCACGTCGGTCACCTCGTACTGCGTCCCATCCATTCGCACCGGAATGATGGTGAGGCATCCCACCCGCACCGCAAAGGCCTGCGACGTGTCCACCGAGACGCTCCCATGATCCAGGCGCACCGCATTGCCTTCGAAACTCACAACCGTTTCAGGTTGAATGGTGACGCCCGAACCGCTGGCCGTCAGCTTGGCCACGGAATCGCGCTCGGTCTGTACCAGGTCGCCGGGGAAAATGGCGATGGCCGCCGGGGGCGGCACTCCGTTGAGATGCACCCCTCCCTGCGTGTACAGCATCGCCAGCTCGGCTTGCGACTGGGAAGATACCGACACGGGAAGAACGCAGGCCATCATCGCGCACATCGCGTGGCGTAGCTTCGGCACAGATATCCCCGCTAACAATCTTTACTTTCTATAGCTTAGATGCCTGCGGAGCAGGGGCCTATTGTCGTCATGGATTCCCCCTGGGCGGCGCGCCGAAGAGCGGGACGGATGAAGTCGTAACACCCAAAAAGAGAAGGCGGGCATCCGGTTTACAGGATGCCCGCCTCGAGGTTAGCAGTCAGTCGTTTGGTTTAGGCGCGGGCCGCACTGGCCAGGGGTGCCGGAGCGGCTTGCGCCGCCGGCATCGTCTGGAAGTAGGTGCGGAAGGAGCGATGCATGCCGTACATGATCGCCAGTGCGGTGAGCGCCAACAGGAGGCTGGTGTTGCGATGGATCAGCTCCAGGAAGGACGCCAGACCGGCGCTTGCGACATAGTA
>Ga0209068_10000030_pt1 | contig 90388 bp, 75 predicted proteins | sample ColStrG_CSR_2012_FD_187200 | JGI IMG/M metagenome (GOLD analysis project Ga0209068, IMG submission 187200) | Freshwater sediment microbial communities in response to fracking from Pennsylvania, USA - Cold Stream Run_MetaG_CSR_2012 (SPAdes)... | ecosystem: Environmental > Aquatic > Freshwater >...
CCCCACGATCGAGCAGGCAATGGTCGTCCCAGCGTTCCGCAAGTGCTATCAGGATCCGGCATGCAGCGGAAGTCTAAAGAACGCTTCTGTGGATCACATGCACTTACTGTAGCTCCTAGTGAATCGTGCGGATAGCGGTTCGCGCTGCCTGGGCGAGGGCTGGGGACAAAGGGCAAAAGCCCAGCGGACCTGCGTAGCCCTGCCCCTCGGTTAGCATCCATTGCAGAAATTCCTTGATCGCACGGCGTTTTCCGCTATCGGGTATCGTCTCAGGGATCAACAGCCAGGTATAGCTGGCGATCGGATACGAGTTCTTACCCGGAGCATTCGTGAGCGAGATGCGGAAATCATTCCCGGATTCGGCTCCGGTGGATTTCTCGGCATCGCGCACGCTCGCTGTATCCGCGCGCACAAAGTTTCCCGCCGCGTTGCGCACTTCGCCAAAAGGCACATTGTTCAGCAGGGCGTAAGTTAGCTCGACAAATCCAAACGAATTCGGAGTTTGCCCCACTAGCTTAGCCATATTTCCGCTTCCCTCGGCTGTCCCTCCAACCGGCCATTCGACCACGGTTCCTCGCCCCACCCTGGTCTTCCACTCTCCACTCACTTTGCTGAGATAGTCTGTCCACACGTAGGTCGTCCCTCGACCGTCGGCGCTGTGCGTCACAATGATCTTCGTTGCCGGAAGAGGAAGACCTGGGTTGGCTTGGGCAATTTCCGGTGCGTTCCACTCCCGGATAGTGCCGAGATAAATGCCTGCTAGCGCTTTGGGCGTAAACCTAAGAACCTGTTTTACGCCGGGCAGATTGTAGATGGGAACGACCGCTCCAACAACAGCGGGAAAGTGCAGCACTCGTACTTTAGTGCGCGCAAGCTGTTGATCGGTCATGGGTGCGTCGGTGGCGGCAAAGTCGCTCTGCCCGGAGCCCACCATTTCAACACCTTGCGACGACCCGGAGGGCATGTATCTGAAATGGAATTCGCTGTGGATCCTTTCGAACTCCTGAATCCATCGCGCGTAGAGGGGCGCGGGAAACGAGCCGCCGACCCCGACAACCTGTACGTTTTCAGAGTCCTGCGCCCAAAGGGACAAGCTCAGTAAGGAAAGAAATATGAGTTGCAGAAGCTTTACGGCGTACATGCGCCTCCTCGAAATCATTCCCCAATCGAGTAGCATGCCGGTGGCCGCGTGATGGATTGGGGCGGAACTTTGGTAGCGACTTGGCCGCTCCAGCACTTCTGAATTCTTTGGCAGTCCCTATTCTTCTTTCGCGCTTTTTCAATAGCCTCCCACTCTTGGTAAGATAGGCGGTGCTTGAAACTAAGTATCAGCTTGTTCATCTAAAGCACTGATCGCTGGAATTCTCTATCTCATGACTGAAAATATTCGTAACGTCATCATCCTTGGTTCGGGCTGCTCCGGCCACACAGCCGCTCTCTATGCGGCGCGCGCGAACCTGAAGCCGCTCGTGCTGGAAGGCCATGAGCCCGGCGGACAGCTTTCCCTGACCACGCTGGTTGAAAACTTCCCGGGCTTTCCCGAAGGAATTCAGGGACCCGAGCTGATTGAAAACATGAAGAAGCAAGCGTCCCGCTTCGGCGCCGAGTATCGACACGGCCATGTGGTGAGCGCTGATCTGAGCCAGCGTCCGTTTTCCCTCAACGTGGGGAAGGAAACGCTGAAGACGAAAGCCTTGATCATCGCCAGTGGCGCATCGGCGCGCTGGCTGGGGCTACCCAACGAGCAGATGCTAATTGGACACGGTGTTTCCTCGTGTGCCACTTGTGACGGGTTCTTCTTCTCGGGCAAAGAAATCGCCGTGATCGGCGGTGGCGATACCGCGATGGAAGAGGCGACGTTCCTTACGCGATTTGCCAGCAAGGTAACCCTCATCCATCGGCGCGAAGAATTTCGTGCTTCGAAAATCATGCTGGAGCGCGCGCAGAAGAATCCGAAGATCGAGTTCTTGATGGATACGGTTGTCGAGGATGTGCTCGACGCTTCCAAGAAGGAAGTGACGGGGCTCAAGCTGAAGAATGTGAAGACGGGCAAGGCTTGGGATTTTCCGACCAGCGCCATGTTTCTAGGCATTGGTCACGAGCCCAATGCCAAGATGTTCATAGGGCAACTGGATGCCGACAAGGACGGATACCTGATAACACATCCATCCGTGGTTACACGCGTTCCGGGCGTATTCGCCTCTGGCGACGTAATGGACCGACGCTACCGCCAGGCGATTACGGCGGCCGGGACCGGCTGCATGGCTGCCATCGAAGTAGAAAAATTCCTGGAACATGAAGGTCACTAAACCGTTGCGAGCTACCGCGTGCTAAGAGCCTTCTTCGTCTCCCTTTCGGAAAACCGCCCGATTCGCGGTATGGCGGAACGTTCGTCCATTGGGCAAAAGCTTTCCAGCCGCTTTGTCGCCGGAACGTCCATTCAGGACGCGGTTTCGGCTACGCAAGCCGTCAATAAGCTCGGCATGCACGTGTCGCTGGACAACCTCGGCGAAAATGTAACCAACTCCGATGAAGCCCGTCACAGCGCGAAACTCTACGATCAAATTCTGGACGAGATTGGCGCTCGTCGCCTTGATGCCAATGTCAGCGTGAAGCTGACGCACATGGGGTTTGATCTCGACGAAAAACTGGCACTCGATATCGTCAGCGGTCTCGTCGCCAAGGCCGCGGCGATGCAGCCGAAGAACTTCGTTCGCGTGGATATGGAGGGCTCTCCCTATACGCAGCGCACGCTCGACCTGGTGCACGACCTCCATCGTCGGGCCGGCCATCAAGGTTGTGTCGGGGCCGTTATTCAGGCCTATTTGTTTCGCAGCGAGAATGATATCGAAAAGCTACTGGCCGAAGGCATTCGCATTCGACTGTGCAAAGGCGCATACAAGGAAGCGGCCGACATCGCTTTCCAGAAGAAGTCCGAAGTGGACGAAAACTACGTGAAGCTCATGAAGAGGCTGATGAAGAGCGGTGTGTATCACGGTCTGGCGACGCACGACGAGAGCATCATTGACCAAGCCATTGATTTTGCTCGGGCCGAGAAGATTCCGCCTACAGCCTTTGAGTTCCAGATGCTGCACGGAATTCGCCGCGATCTGCAGCAGAAGCTTGTCCGGGATGGCTGGAACATGCGCGTCTATATTCCGTTTGGCACGGAATGGTATCCCTATTTCATGCGCAGGCTCGGCGAGCGACCTGCCAACGCACTATTTATTCTGAAGAACCTGTTCCGCTAAGTACGCAAGAGCTATTGCTGGTCTGCGCCCGGGCCGCCGTCCGGCGCAGCGAGCGGCAATTGGGTCACGCCGTTCAGCATTTCCCGTTCCTGGGGAGAAAACATGCCCTGGAATCGCGGAGAGTTCAACACCTGCTGGCGCTGCTCGGGTGGCATCTGTCGTAAGTCGCGGACAGCCGCCGTCATCGTTCGCCGCCGTTCGGCAGGCATCTGCTGCATTCGCTGATAAAGATCGCGCGCATGTTGCTGCTGCGGTGGCGTCAAATGCTCCCAGGTTTCCATGCGCTGCAGGATGCGTTGGCGCTGCTGCGGAGGAAGACTGTTGAAGTTGTGCAGCCGGTTGATCAACTGTGCCTGTTGCGGCGGCTGCAACTTCTTGAAATTCGGGTCGCTGCGCAGCGCGCGCTCCTGCTGTTCGGGCGGCAAACCTCGAGGGTTGCGCAGCCAGTCTCCAGCGTGCGGCCCGGGAGGCAGCTGCGCCGGTCGGCTCGGCGGACGCGCCACCGCTGGACGATTCTCAATCGGCCGATTCTGTGGCGGACGGCTGGGTTCAACACGGCCAGGCCCTTCGCGCCTAGGTTCCGGACGGCCTGGCTCCGGACGGCCTGGAGCTGGACGGCCTAGAGCTGGACGGCCTAGAGCTGGACGACCAGGAACTGGACGAGCTGGGGCAGGCCGGGACGGTTCCGGGCGAGACGGCGCGCGTCGTTCGGCTTGTCGGGGAGCTTGATGCTGCTGCGGGGCAGCCCGTCGTTCCTGCCGCTGTTCGTGCTGTTGCGGGTGTCCCTGGGTGTGCGGAGAGGCCAACGCCACTCCGCTAGCGAGCGCGGCGCCGAGCATCGTCCCCGCTATAAAGCCCAGATTACGCACGTCTAAGTTTCTCCTTGTTCCAGTACCACACAATACTTCAACTATTCGCTAGTCGGCTGCCCGTGATGACTGTCAATGTCATCCAGCAGATCAAAATCAGCATACAAGTCGTTGTCGCCGTCTAAAGTCTGCAAATCAGCCACGGCCGTACCGCGCTGAATCACCGGTGGATTGCTTGCAACCGGACCCTGCGGCGTGGGCTGCTGCCGCACGGTGAATACTCCAACTCCCACGGCCACCAGCGCCGTAGCTGCGAAGATCGCTGCCGGTCGCGGCAGCCAAGCGAACCATCCCCGCGAGGCTCGGTCGCCTTCCAGTGCTTTCTCTTCGCGCAGACGCGCCTGCAACCGCGTATCGAAATACGGCGAAGGTTCCGGCGCCTGCCATTCGTCGAGCAAGGCCATCGTCTGGCGAAACTCCTGCAACTGGGTCGTGCAAGGCGCGCAAGTTTTCAAATGCTCCAGCATTTCCGGAGTTGGCTCGATCAATCCAACCGCCAGGTCCGGCATCGTTTCTCGAATTTCAGTGCAGTTCATATTGGACCTCACAACCTAAACAAATTCCTTCAACTGCTCACGCAATGTTTCATAAGCCCGAAACAGCAGGGACTTGGTCGCGGATTCACTCAGCTTCAAAACCTCTGCGATCTGCTTATAATCCATCGCCTGATACTTATGCATCAGTACCGCGTGCCGCTGCTTGTCCGGCAAGGACAGCACACGCTGGCGGATGGCCATCAGGCGTTCTCGCCGCACCATGTTTTGCTCGGCGGAGAGTGAAGGATCCGGCACATCAAAACCGAGTCCTGTCTCTTCATCTTTTGCGTCCACGCTCACCGTATTCTCGGGGCGTTCGTGCTTGGTGTCGCGCGCGTAATTCATCGACAGGTTCGTCGCTATCCGATAAAGCCAGGTCGTAAATTTCGCGCTGGCCTCATACGTCTGCCGCGAACGGTAGACGCGCAGAAATACTTCCTGCGCTAGTTCCTCAGCCGCGCCCTCGGCACGGGTTGTGCGGTACATAAAATGCACGATCGGACGGCGATATTTCTGTACGAGATAGTCAAAAGCATCGTCGTCGCCCGCCTTGACGCGCAACATGATCTGCGCGTCGCCGCCGTTGTCCAGCATTCCCGCTTGTGGCGCTGGCAGAACTCCGGCATCCGCGTCGGGGGATGCGGTCATAGCCAGAAATCCATGTCCTAGGCTTCCGTTAAGGGCAATGCTGCTCACATCCGTGCAAACCCGTTCTGCCGCAGAAAGTTGCACGCCCTTGGGGGCCGCTTCTGCGGGGGTCCTGGCGCCCTTGGAAGGGCCAGGACGGGATGGCGTGGTTTCGCGGGACATGGTCGAGAACTCTATACTGCACAATCACTTACACGGACTCCTGCTCCCGGGCAAGCGATCTCCAAGGCTACCACGCCAGCTGCAGTGGTAGAAAACGTTACTTTGGTATAATCGCGATACCGCCAGTGGGCGCTTAACTCAGCGGTAGAGTGCCACCTTCACACGGTGGAAGTCGTAGGTTCAAATCCTACAGCGCCCACCATTTCGTTACTTAGACTTAGGGGAATTCTTCTCCAAAAGTCCAACCCACAACTCAACCCACAGCAAATTCCTCACTGGATCGTCCCCGAAGCCATCCCTAATTCTTTCAGGAACGCTCCTTGCGCCGCCCGTGTTTCATCGCCGTCGCTTTGTGTGTAGAGATCAAGCGTCGTCTGAATTCTTGAGTGACGCAAAATGCTCTGCACGGTCTTGGGTTCGACCTTCGCTTTATTCACTAGCCAGCTTGAAAGCGAATGCCGCAGATTGTGCAGGCCGAAACGCCGGCCAGCCTCAATCTTCACACCCGCTTTGATTGCCGCTGGCCGAAGATGGTCAGCAACAAACACGGCGGGGGAGAGGGGTACGCGTCCTTCCGCCTTTAGCGACGGAAAGACGAAGTCGGTCTCCTGATTGTGAGCTGTCTGTATGTGCCATTCTTTGAGATGAGAGGCAAGAACCGGGTGAAGAGGCACGTGGCCCTCTGATTTGCGGGTCTTGGTAGGCCCGTCTTTACCGAGAGACCAGCGTTTGGTTACGGTGATCTTCTCGTCGTTCCACAGTACGTCTCCCCAGCGGAGCGCCAGAAGCTCAGAAGCGCGCAAAGCAGTGGCCGCGCAAGTGAGCACCAGAATGCGATGCAAGGGATTGGGCAGACTTTGAATAATCTCCAAGGTCTGCTGCGGAGTGACGAGAATCGCCTTGTAGTTGGTGGTGGAGCGTGTCTCGACCGGCAGCACGGGATTCTTGGTTACAAGCTCGTGCAACAGGCCAATCTTGTAGACACGCAGCATCGTGCCGCGAAACTTCGACACGGTCGTCCAGGCCAAGCCCTTGTCGCTGTGAAGGGACTGAAACCAGCGCTGGAGATCAAGGGGCTTGATGTCGTCGGCGATCTCGCGCCCCCAGCGGGGAACGAGATAGCTTCGGACAATCTGCTGTGTGTTTATGGTGGTTCGTTCGGTCTTGGGACGGACAGCTTCCGCTCCAAAATCAAACGTCAAGTAATGCTCTGCAAGTTGGCTAAACCGGATGCGGGCAGGGCAGGGGGCTTCGTTGATTCTGATCAACAGGTCGAGCTTGTTAACTTCACGCCATGCGTGCTGCTCTTTTGGAAAATCACGCACTAAGCCCACTGGCATGGTGTTCTCGACCCGTTTGCCATCTGTCCCTGTGACACGGTAGCGCAGCACCCAGGTGTCTCCTTCCTTGCGCGGCACTTTCTTCAAACTTCCTCGCTGATAAGCCATGGCTCCTCTTTTCAGCGGGGACTGCCGGTTGCAGGATCGCACATTTCGCGGAATTTTGGGATCGGGTTCATGATTTCTTTCCTGCGATAGCACCTGAAAGTTCGGACAGGCGAAAAACCCATATCTTTCGCCTGGTTCCGGTTCCCAGCGCATAGGCTCCTGCAATGCCTTTTCGCGCCAGCACGAGCAAATAGCGGCGCTTGACGGCAAGGAACTCGGCAGCTTTCTCTGCTGACACAAAGGGTTCCGGGGTCATGGTTGCTTACTCTCCCAATTGGCAGAAAATGCGTGTCAGCACGCGGGTTGTGTACATAAGTCTTTGAGCAGCGCTCCACTTGATCTCGTCCCGCTGGCGTGCCTGTAGAATGTATGCCTCACATTGCAATTGCTTCGTGACCCACGCTCCTGCGCCGATTATCGGGGCAGTCTAATTGGAAGTGCAGGGTAAATGAGGTAAACCGGTCCCCGATGGTACCTCCCAACCCCGATGACGTGCACGCTCAGCTGGAGCGCCTGTACCGCAGACATTTTCGAGGAGTGAAGCTCCGGCGGATTTTGGGCTTCCTCGTTGAAGAGTGGCTTGTTGATGGCGGCAGTAAGCTCACGCTCAGCTATATCGGTAAGTGTCTGAACGACGAACTGCTGACCTTCGAAGAAGACTCCGACCGGTGGGGCTATCCCAAGACGCGGGCAAATCTCGCACACGTGCGCAAGCGGTTGAGAAGGTACTACGAGACGGAAGGCTATCGCGACCGGGTTATCATCAAGCTCAATCCCGGTTCCTATGCTCCGGTCATTGCCTATAACCCGGTGTCCACGGCAATACCGGATCTTGATCCTGCCGTCGCGAGGCTCATCCTTAGGGCCAAGACTGCTCTCGACTTGCGAACACTGAGGGGCGCATGGCGAGCCCTGCACTATTACGGACAGATTCCTCTTAATCTCGGAAATTCCCGCCAAGTAGCCAACAGTGTTTTTATCCCAATGGCTGCCGCCTCCATCATTCCAAGTTGTGTTACCGCGATTCGAGCATTAGTGGACGTGGCGATTGCCCACGTCAAGCAATCTGGCGTCGCGCCCTGGGAGTGCATCTTCGCTGAGGCTTGCGCCTATGCGTGTTACGAACATCAATGGCAGAAGTCCCTCGACCTCTTTGAGGTTGCGATTACCGCTAGTCAAGGAGAGGCCACCTACTTCTGGTGGTACACGGCACTGCTAGCATCCCAAGGACGCGGGGAGCAGGCTATGGAGATTCTAGACGGTGCTGTTCGTCACTTCAGCCGAACGAATATCGCAACCAGAACAGACCTGGCGCTGTTGCAAGTCATGGCTGGCCGCTTTGATGACGCTGAGGAAAACCTGTCCGCCTCCCTTGACTTTACGTCAGCGGATAATCCCTTAATTGCGTGCAATCTTGCGTACCTGTACGAAGCGCAGGATCGGCTAAACGATGCCGCCAGTGCCATCATGAAGCTATTTAGCTCGGGAGGCCAACTCGGTCTGGACGGTCTTTCAGTCGATGAAGCGCTTGAACGCAGGGACTGGCACATTTTTCTAAATGGGATGTTTGCCCTCGTTGTTGGGCGGACAGGGGCAGCCGACGTTGCCTCCGAAATGCTTAACATTCTGTTGACGTGTAAAGTAAAACGACCGGCAGCGTCATCAGTGGAAATCGCTCTTGCGCAAATAGGTGTGGGCCACCTCGATAGCGCTGTCGAGTGGCTCACACGAGCGGCTTTCGAAGAGAATGACCCGTTTGCCATGTGGTTCCACATTTTCCCGCCGCTGCGTCACTTGCATGGTCATGAAGCATTCCGGGAATTGTTGAAGAGCCTGAACCTTCCCGTTCACCGGGGCCGTTGAAAGCCTCGTTTCTTCAGTGTTTCCAGTCGCTTTAGCAAATGCTGGATTTCCAAGTGACCTTCGCTGGCTGCCCAGTCAGCGGCGGTCTGGTTGTCAGCATTCACCGCATTCACCTGAGCGCCCTTTTCAATTAGAAAACAAACGATTTCCAGATGTCCCGCATCCGCCGCCCAGTGCAACGGCCTGGAACCAAGATTGTCGGCAGCATTGACATCGGCACCTGCTTCCAGCAGCACTCGCCCAACTTCCGTCTGTCCCTCCATCGCTGCGCGATGAAGAGGCCTATCGCCCAGCTCCTCGTCTGGAAAGTTGACGTTCGCGCCCTTGGCAAGCAGGTCTTGCACGGACGCGACATCGCCGCTGAATGCCGCATGAAGCAGACGATTGCCGAGTTCCTCCATTCATCATCCGTCATATGGTGACAACGAGGATGTTTTGACACGGATGTGGCTCCAAAGCAAGTCGAACTCGTCATTCGACGCACAAGGAAGGGAAGGTGCATTTACCTCCTTTACCCTGGCCGGTCTCTACGCTTTCCAAAATAATGCCTCCCAGCACGCAAGTATTTGACCAAGGAGAAACCACCATGAAACGGAAGAACCCGATCAGCACAATTGCAATGAAAGCCGTGACCGCTGCGTTGTTGTCCGCTGCGGGAATGGGGCAGCAAAGCTCGCAAAACCCTCAACCCACACAGCCATCAGCGCAACCCTGCGCCGACGCGCCAGAACCTCCCAAGAAAATGAATTGGTTAGAGCGGGAGAAGGCACGTCTGAAGCAGCGTTTGGAGCATATAGCAGAGCAGAAAGAGAACGAAGCAGCAGGAAAAATCGTCAAGGGGACGAAGGGCAACCTGGATGGAAGCGTGCTGCCCTCAATACAGGACTTTCCCGAGGCCGGGCCAAAGCAACCGAAGCCTTGCATTGCAACTCCACCTCCTCCGGCTGCTGCTCCTGCGGCACCGGCAACAACACAGAAATAACCCCTGACCGGGCGCGGGCTTAACTAGCCCGCGTCCGGAACGGCTATCGGAGGCGAGTGATGGGATTGATTGCAGATTTCATGATGGGGCACAGGAACGGGAAGAGGCCGCCGCGCGATCCGTCAGTAAGCAAGATGGTGGCCGGCCACGATCCTTGGGACTTGAACTTCCCGCTCTTTCAGTGGTCGCCCTATGACAGTTTCACGTTAAGAAACGCCATGGAGTCGGTGGCCATCTTCGGCGAACTGGGGGCTGCCAAGACTACAGGCTCGGCTGCCTGGCTCCTGCTCAAGTATCTCGAGATCGGCATGGGCGGACTCATCTGCTGCGTAAAGCCCGGCGACCGTGAACTCATCGAGGCCTACGCAAAACAGACGGGCAGGGCAGACTCTCTCATCGTCGTCTCTCCCGGCAATAGATGGCGATGCAATCTCATCAAGTACGCTCTCCAGCGCCCATCCGGAGGACAAGGCAGTCGGGTGGAGCAGATTGTGTCGTTGCTCATGACCATCGTGGAAGCGGCCGAGCGTGGGGAGAGAGCAAGCAGCGGGCAGGGGGATAAGTTCTGGCAGCGCTCATTGCGGCAGATTCTTCGTAACGGACTTGAGATCTGTATTGCAGCGCGCGGCGAAGTCACAATGGCAATGCTGCATGAAGTCATCACCTCCGCCCCGCGCAGCCATGCGGAAGTTCACAACACGGATTGGCAAAAAGAGTCGCTCTGTTACCGGCTAATCGAGGAAGCAGAGGCAAAGGAAAAGACCGAGCGCCAGCAAAGCGACTTCGAGCTGGCGGCGAAGTATTTCCTGAAGGAATTCCCGGATATGCCCAATGACACGCGCGGCTCGATTCTCGCTACTTACGGCGTGATGGCCGATGTCTTGCTGCGCGGGCACATGGCGGACTTGTTCGATGGCGAGACGAACTTTGTCCCCGATCTCACGTTTGATGGAGCAATCATCGTCCTTGATTTGCCGATCAAGGTCTATGGCCAGGCTGGAATTTATGTGCAATCCGCCTTTGCCTATCTCTGGCAGACGGCGGCGGAGCAGCGCGATGTGAAAGCCAATCCCCGCCCCGTGTTCTGGTTCGTCGATGAAGCGCACGAGCTGGTCTGCAACTACACACCGGAATTCCTCGCAACCGCGCGTAGTGCCCGCGTGGCGACTGTGCTGATTTCCCAGAACAAGCCCAACTACCTGGCTGCAATGGGAGGAGAGGCAGGCAGGCACCGCGTCGACGCATTCCTGGGCAACATGGGCACCAAGATATTTCATGCGAACGGAGATCCGGAAACGAATCGCTGGGCTTCCGACACGATCTCCGAAGAAATCCAGACCCGCACGAACTGGCACGGAAACCCGGAGGGCGGACAGGGCAGAGGTGGGGGCGGCGAGGCGATAGGCCGCAAGGTTCTGCCCTCCGAATTCACCACGCTTAAGAAAGGTGGAGCCCAGAACGGCTTCATGACGGAGACCATTGTGTACCAGACCGGTGCAAGTTTCGTGGCGAACGAAGGTGAGCCGTGGCTGCGGACGACTTTTGCGCAGCAGATTCCCGGCGTTACGGGAATGGGCGTCAAGACGGAGCCCCAGAAATAGACACGGGTTTTCAGGAACAGGGAGCGTTTTCGCTGGAAGCACGGCCGGGCGCTCCGGAAAGGTTTCAGGCAAGGCAGCGCCGGGGAGGGCGCAGATCATGCGGTTGATGCGCGAAACAAGAGCGACCTTCGGAGGGATGGACATCTGGCGGAACTATGAATGGGCGCTGGGGCTGTTGAGTCTTATCAGCGGCTGCTTTGCGATCAGCGTTGTGCCGTTCGTACGCAAGGATATGGGAGAGCGCTATTTCGGGTGGTTAAACCTGTTCTTCGGCTACACGGTGGTTGCCAACTTCATGTTTTTCAGCAGCCTGCTGGGCGTTCTTATCCGTCAGAACGCCGTGTATCCGCAGCTGATGACTTTCTTCTGGCTGGGGTTTATTGGCTTGAGCCTCTATCACCGCTGGCAGATCACGCGCAGGAACAATGCGGGCATCGAGTGGCACTCCATGTATATCGGCACATCTTTGCTCCCGCTGCCATTTTCCCGAGAGAATATCTACAAATTCATCGAGCCGGGACTGGTTTTTTTCATCGGACATTCCCTTTTCAGTCTGTGCTGGCAGGCAGGCCTCTGGCTGATGCTGGGAGCGGCCGGACTGTTCGTCAACAACCACATCGTCTACTACCACGAGCGCCAGTCGATTCTCGACCTGCGTGACGCTCACCTTGAAGCGAAATACCTCAGCGCTGCGCTCGCCGGAAAGCCCGCGCGCGAGACGGGAGGATTCGTCGTCGCTGAATCCACAATCAGGCTCATGGGCAAGGATGCCCGCCTGCAATCGGCCTTCTCAAATCTGTCTTCGGAACTGAAATCTCTGCTCGACTCTCCGCCCGATACCACCAGCGGGAGTCAGGCATGAAGGAGGTACTGATGTATGTCAGCCGCAGAGAAGTATGCAAGGCCGGTCGAGGCGCTTTCGGCCGAAACGTTGCAACAAGTGCGCGCGCAGGGTCAGGCGCTCGCGGATAAAGGTGTAGTCCAGCAACCATCGCTCGGTACCGGCGCACCCGCTCCGACGCCCGCAATTAAATACGGCGGAAGCAACACGTCGCTTCAGCGGGAACTGCCGCCGATTTCACAGTCGCGCTAATGGCGCGGCAGAAAGGTAAGTGTTTATGGATACGACTCAGAAACAGCGGGGTTCCATGTGGGCTTTGGGGCTTGTCGTGGTTGGCATCTACTTCGCGCCGTCACTGCTTCGCTTCTTTGCTGCCGCCGCGCTGCATCCGCTCCAGGGTTCCTCGGCAAAGGCCGGATTGGCGAAGTCGCCGCCCGGCAGCCCGGCCTCAAATACCGGGGCTGCCGGTGCGCCGGGAAGTTCCGCCAATGGCACCGGTGAAACGCCTCCGGTACTGGCTGATGATCCCGCTCTAGCGAAGTTCCTCGGCAAGTGGGAGGGAAGCATGGCGCTTCCCAGTCGCGGCACTTGCTTCTTCAAACTCGAAGTAAAAGACAACCACGACAGGGAACATCCGTTCGCAGGCTACTCAAGTCTCTCCTGCGCGCCCACGATGTTTGAGCTGCTCGACAAGGGCGAGTCGGGAAAGCAAACGCCTGCCGGAATGATCGACTACATGGCCAAACAAATGAACCCGACCTCGGCGATTCTTGCCGGGGCGCGCTCGGGCGACTCGGTGCAGTTTGAAGTGCAGATGAATGTCGGCGTCAAGGAACTAAGACACGGCTGCGGAATGTCCTCTCTTTCGATTGCGCCGTTCGGCACGAATCAGGTTGCGGTCGATTGGAAAGAGTCGCAACAAGGGCTGTGCCAGGGAGGACAAATAGTCCTGAGGAAAGAGGGGACGTAGATATGCAAGCGCATGATAACGGGCGGTGTTCATGCGGTCGTTTTTGGACGGGAAATCGGGGAGTATTTTGGAAGTTTCGACCTGCCTAAGCTCTGCTTAGGGGAGACGTATGCTACTGAAAATTGCTTCTGGAACGCACAAAAAATACTTCCAGTTGTGTGTTGAATCGGCTATGCACGCTATTCCTAGTTTTACTCACGGAAGAGAGTGACGCGATGCTCAGGGTCATGGAAAGTGAAAACGCGGCGGCGGCGATTCATTACTTCCGGGAGGGACTCAAGCGCGACGACTATTATCTCGACGGACAGGAGGTTCCGGCACAGTGGCTTGGCAAGGGCGCGGAGAGATTAAATCTTACGGGCAAGGTCGGCGAAGAAGAGTTTATTGCCCTGGTCAAAAACCGCGACCCCAATACCGGAAAGCGGCTCACGCCACGCGATAAAGCCGACCGGCGTCCGGGATATGACGCAACGCTTTCGGCATGGAAAAGCGCTTCGGTGATGGACGCGCTCTATGGATGCTCCGACATACGCGAAGCGTTCTGGCAGGCAGGCGACGAAATGATGACGCAGACCGCCGAGCCGGAAATGCGTACAAGGGTGCGAGCGAAAGGGCAGGACTTCGACCGCGTCACCGGGAACATGATCGGCTCAGCGTTCCGCCACTTGCGTAGCCGCCCGGTGAATGGCAAGAGCGACATGCACCTGCACACCCACTACTACCTCATAAACGCGACCTATGACGAAGTCGAGGGGAAATTCAAGGCGGCGCAGCTGGGGGATCTCAAGGCAAAAGCGCCCGATCTGGAACTGGATTTTGATGCACGCTTCGCAAAGAGGCTGCGCTCGCTCGGTTACGTTCCGGTGCTTGGGAAAACGGGCATTCAGATTGCAGGAGTTCCCCAGTCGGTTATCGACAAGTTCTCGCAGCGGCGCAACCAGATTGAGCAGAAGGCGGCGGAGCGGGGAGTCACCGACGCGAAAGGAAAACACAAGATTGGGGCGGCCATCCGGGAGAGCAAGAACTCGGATTTGCCAGCCGACAAACTCATGGCGGACTGGCAGAGCCGCCTGACGGACGCGGAACGCGAATCATTGAAAAAAGTCCGCGACAAGCAGATTGCGCCGAGCAAGGAGATATCCGCGCGTGAGGCCGTGGATTTTGCCGTTAATCATTTGTTCCAACGCGACGATGTCGTCACGGAGCGCAAGCTGCGAAAGTCCGCCGTGCAATACGCCATCGGCCACGTAATGCCGAACGAGGTGGATCGGGAAATTGCAGGGGCACTGGAGCGCCGGGAAATCTTGAGAAAGGACGGCAAGGAAGGGGCGCAATTCGTGAAGGCCACAACGCTGCGCGATCAACTCGGAATGACGCAGCTCGCGCGCGAGGGCAGGGGACAATATGAGCCGTTTACAAAAGCTTACGGCAACCTTCCCGAGTTGTCGGACGAGCAGAACGCGGTCGCGCGCGCCGTGGCACAGAGTCGCGACAAATACATGGGCATCCGGGGCCCGGCGGGCACCGGGAAATCCTACAGCCTCAAGGGAATCGACGCGACGATAAAAGCGCGTGCCGCAAGCGGCGAAGCAACGTTCTCGCGCGCCCTGGCGCTGGCTCCATCCTCTTCAGCGTCACGGGGCGAGCTGCGTAAGGCCGGATTCAAGGATGCAACCACGCTGGCCGCGTTCTTCGACAGTCAGAAAATGCAGGCGGAGATGCAGGGGCAGCTGCTCATCGTCGATGAGTCGGGCATGATGTCCACGCGCGATATGACGCAGCTCATGGGTATTTCGGAAAAGAACAACAACCGCGTGCTTTTCCTCGGCGACTACCGGCAGCACACTTCGGTCGAAGCCGGTGACGCCTTCCGTCTTCTGCAATCCGAGGGCGGCATCAAATACGCTCAGCTCAGCGAAAACCGCCGTCAGAAGGATGAGGACTACCGCAAGGCGGTCGACCTGATTGGATCGGGGGCGGCTGAGAAAGCGGAAAAAGGCATGAAAATCCTCGACAAGAAAGGATGGATTGTCGAGATGGCTGACGCCGCCGACCGCCAGAATTTCCTCGTCGGGAAATTCCTGCAGGCATCCGACGAAGGCGCATCGGCGCTGATTGTCGGCACCACAAACCACGAAGGCGAGCAGGTAACCGCAAGGCTGCGCGAGAAATTGAAGGCGCGCGGAAAAATCACCGGCGAGGAGCGGGTCTTTCCTTCAAGGCTGGCGACAAACTGGACGGACGCGCAGAAACGCGACAGCAGAAACTACGAGCCGGGCATGGTGGTCGAATTTCATAAAGCCGTGCCCGGCGTCCGCAAAAGCGTCAAGGGCAAGCGGGACACCGAAGGCGGCTTCAAGCAGGGAGAGACCGCCCTCGTGTTGCAAGGCGGCAACAATGTGGTTCTCGCGCGCCTTGATGGCACGACCTCTGCACTTCCCACTGAACATGCGGAGCGGTTCCAGGTCTACAAGTCCGGCGAACAGAGTATCGCCAGGGGCGACCAGATCCGCATCACGAAAAACGGCATGGTGAAGGTCAAGAGCCAGGCCATCGGCACGCGCGTCAACAACGGCGACATATTTGCCGTGGAAGGCTACACGAAGGAAGGCGATATCCGCTTGCCAGGTGGCAAGCTCCTACCTAAAGACTACGGGCATTTCACGCTGGGGTACACGGATACGTCGCAGCGCAGCCAGAGTAAAACCGTCGACCGCGTCCTCATTGCGGTCGATGAGCACGCGCACAAGGCGACCAATCGTACCCAGTGGTATGTCTCGCTCTCGCGCGGGCGCGAGCTGGGTCTGGCGGTCGTCGCCAACAAAGAAAGCGCGATGGAAGCCGTACAGCGCGGCGGCGATAGGCTGTCTGCGCTTGAACTCATGAAGAATGACATCGGCCAGGAGAAAGTTACGCGCCAAAAGCGCTTTGGCCTGCGTGACCTGCTGGAGAGAAATCGCATCGCGAAATATCTCAACAGCCGGGCCGATGCGATCCGGGAGTCGGCGCGGGCGCTGACGCAGGGATGGAGAACAAGAGGGGGTATGGGATATGCCTGAAGCCTCCTACGTGCATAGGCTCGTCAACCGCGCCCCGAAAGAAAGAGAAGAGGTTGAAACCCAGTGGCGACAGGCGTTCATTATGGAGCGCGAGGGCTCGGCGCAAAGTTTCAGCGTCTCCCTGCGCCTGAAGGACGGACGGGATGCTGACGGATTCCCGACCTCCCTCTATGTGCGGCATAAATGGATTGACCGGGACGCAAGAACCGAACGGCTGGTCTGGATTTTCAGCAGTGGCGGAATTTATGTCGAGGGCCAGCACCTAAGGCGCGGCCTCGATGCGCTGGAAGAGGGCAAGCTCAAGCGTATCCAGGAGCAGGACAGTAACGAGATTGCGCTGATACAGAGCCACAACGCGGATATCAGGAAGCCGGAAGACAAGGAGCCCATTGTCTCGCGTGTGGTTATCTCGCCGAGCTTTGAGAACGTGCTGGAGGATGACGAAAATCTGGTGGAGATCGCCAAAGTGATAAAGGAGGACTATGCCCATAACAGAGGAAACGGTAAAGGGCCTGCCCGATGACGAGCTGGAGCGGTTCATCATGGCCGGAGTGGAAGAAAAGAAAACGAGGGCTGAACGCAAGAAGCAGGAGACGATTGCGAGGATTAAGCAGCTGGCCGGGTCGGTCGGTGTCCGCGTCGCCATCGGCGGGGCGCGCGGCAGGCCCGCGAAGGTGAAAGCGGATTCCGCAAACCGGAACGGCAAATAGCGTCTCCGCTGCAACGTCGAATGAGCGCGGGGCAGTCTAGCGAACCGCTGGAGCATTGCCTAAGGGCAGTGCTGCGCTTCCCGCTCCTCGCGGCGGCGGTGTTCGCGCACTGCCCACAATATTTCGGATGCGCCCGCGCCTACGAGAGAACAGATTCTAATCCAGCGCCATCTCTTGTCCGGGTCTTTGACAAGCTCGCCCACGGCGAGGGGAGCGAGCATTCCTCCGATTCTCAGAAGATGGGCTGCTGGATTACCGGCTGCGCCAACCGACGTATGCGCGCGGCTGAACGATTGCCGTGGACGCGGGATGTCCGGGTAGACGCGTTGCGTAAAGAGTGGTGCGGCTCGTGGTTGCATTTCGCATCGCACGTTATGCAGCGGGATGATTTTGGTCAAGACGAAAAAAAGGGGCGGTCATCGCTGACCGCCCCATGAAGGCTTACGCCTTCCTGTCCTTCTTTGGCATCGGCTTACGGTAGGTGAGCGTGTAGCCCTTCTCAGCGCCGGATTTGACCAGCTTGTAAGAGCCCGGCGCAAGACTCGGTTCCTCGAAACTGCCGGAGACGTAGTGGCCCCGGTCGTCTTCGTGGTCCCACGCAACGCCGATTTCCTTGCCGCCGGAAAGGATCACGTAGTCGGGATGGTTGTCCTGGGCCTTGTCTTGGTTACGCTCGAAGGTGACGGCTGCCTTGATGGCCAGGGTATCGAGCTTTCCCGTGAACCCGGTTTCCGTTGAGGTGAAACTTCCGATGATAAGCGCTGATTTCTTCATAGTCTTTCTCCTTTGGTTGTTTGAAGCCGCCCTATGCAGCTTCGTTACGGCGCACATCAGGCGCGCGGATGAGCGAGCAAGTCATAGCTTTTTGCCTCGCGAGGAATGCCCCGCTTGCTTGGGGCAGGGGAAAAAGCGTCATTGACTTGGGAGTGACGCGCGCATAGTCGCCGGAATACAAAGAAGCAGGCATGGGGTCGTGGCTGGATACCAAAAGGAGGGAGAGCGGAGTCAGCACATTGCATCGGTATTCAAAGCAGCGGGAAACACGGCGGGGCGGTATGGAACTCACTCCAAAGACTCACAGGCCGTGGGGGAGAAGAACTCGGGAATACCGCGCTATTTACGGCTTCACCGCCTGACGGTTATTTAGGCTCGCCAAGACGCCTTAGCGTTACGAGCACTGATAGCAGAACGATGGCGGCGGTAAACATTGACAGCGCTTTTCCTGCCAACTCCGGTAGAAGCGCAGGGCAAGCGCAACAAAAGTTTTCAGAGACAAAGGGAGAGTTGTGGAATTGGCTAGACATCAGTGCCTCCACTTGCCGCAACCAGCTGCAGCGGGAGCAAGTCGTGGAGTTTCTGAGCGCGTCCCATCCATGGCTCAGGGCGAATCGCCTTGACCCAGTCCGCGAAGGACGGAATGAATCCAAGGTCTTCCCGGACATGCTGCTCGCCGATCCATCGGGTCGGGATGACCCGAGCGGTCGAGAGCGTGACCGTGCAACCGAAAATCGTTTCGGACATGAAGATGCCTTCGGCGTGATGTCTGAGCGCACGATGCCGGAAATCGGCGATTATCTTTTTCGACTCGTCGAACCAGTCGTGAATCCGGATATAGTCCTCGACGGTTCCGCCCCACTTCTTCACGCTGGAAAGGGAATGATGATAAGGATGTGCCATGTTCATTTCCCTCAGAAGCTGTGGTTGAAAAGGGTGGAATCGCTGAACCGGGCGTTGAACTCCAACTCGACCTTGCGCCCGGCAACGTGGAAAGTGAATTCGCCGTAAGCGCCGTCGTTGTTCTCCCAGCCTTCCTGTTCCTGGGAGAGATAGCCGTAACAAAGAGTCTCGATGGCATCGCGAAGAGTGCTTTGTACGCTGTCAAGCTTGCCTGTGCCCCAGTCGGTTCGCTGCAATTCAATCGAGACCTGCGGAATGTCTGCGGAGCCGTCTACCACGATGCTTTCAATCTGGCCGCTGTCCCCTTCGCCATCGAACGTGACATTTACGGTGGCTATTCCTGCGGCTGTGAGCGCATCGAACACCGTGTCTTTATTCAGTGCATTGGCCTGAGCGACAGCCTGTTGATGTAGTGCGTAGGTTTTCGCAATTTCGAGAAGAGTCTTCATGAATTTTTCTCCTTCTGAGTTTTCGCAAGACCGCACCTGCGGTCTCGCTGACGGCGCGCCTCAAGCGGGCGGCACCAGCGAGCGGGTCATCAGAATTTTGTTTCGCGAGGAATGCCGCGCCTATCAGCGGCAGGGGAAAATTCGCCATTGACGCGCGAGCGCCGCACGCTCACGTCGCCGTCATGAAGCGAGAGGGCAGGGGTCTTTGAGGTCAATCAAAAGGAAAGACCTAAGCCTGACGTATGAGGATTTCAAGAGCAGCGGGAAACACGGTCGGGCGCCAACTACGGGGAACACTCTCTTCTTGATCATTCCTGGTTTCAATTACTTTTTGAGTGACTTCTGAGCATCCCCGAGTGTTGAAAACCGAGCAGCGACTGCTTTGGTGGTATAGTCGATAATCTTTACGTTGTTCTGCTGCGTGGAGTAACGCCCAAGGTTGTATTCTTCCCAGCCCTCTAGTGACATGTGTGGATCAAACACAGGAAGATGAACTGCCTTTTGCCATCTCCCTTCAAATTTCGATTCGGCCCTCGACTTAGGGTCAAGAACCTTAAACACTAGTGAAAAAGCGATCGTCCTCGCGTCTACCCTTTCTGTGCTTCCACTCAGACTCCACGGCGGGGGATAGTATCCTTCGGCGCTCTGCGTTGCTATGCGTATTCCGCGCAGCTCTTCCTTGATGTCAACAGACTTTGATCCTTGGATGCTGTCCGGGCCATCCGGATAGGCTTGGGAGAGTGCCGTTGCCAGCAATTGATAAGGCAGTAGACAGCCATCAAGTGCATCGATTGCCTCGCCTTCTTTTGAGTCCACCCCTTTCGTCAACAGAAACCTTCCCCCGATAAGCATGACCTTTCCGTGGATTGTTTCGCCATTCTTTGCGCTTTCACCTTCGATGGCGATATTTAGATCATCACGTATAACGAACTTTAGCTGAGAGCGATGTCCGCTCATTAAATCAGTAACACTCAAGGTCACTGCGGTTGCTCGATACCAGAGGGAATCGGAAGCACATATGTCCTGTGGGTCGCAGGCGTTTACCGGAATAGCGGTGAACAGCATTGCGGCCACAACGATGCTCGCGCTCGCAATTCTTGGGAGGATCACTACTTTCCTTCCTGTTCCTGCATTAGGAGCGTTTTGTTCAATGAGAGTCCTTACAAGGGAAGGCATCTTCCATCGCTTCGGCGACAGCGGCGGAGGCGGGTTCGATGTCCTTCTTGGGGTGTGCTGAGATCCATTTTAAAGTTAGTGCCCTAATCTTCGAGACATGAGTGAAATCCGGCACACAGGACGTATGGCCGTCGATGGAGTTATTGGCCGCTACTTCGAAAACCCCACTGATAAAACCAAAGCATATCGCCTTGCTACCATCATCTGCTTTCTTGCATAGATCAGAGAGGTCCCCAGCTAATTCAAGAGCTGGATAGCGATCCGCGAAGGCTACTCCATTGGATGACAAAGCGACAGCTAGGAGACAGGCCAAACTGGACAAGCACATTCCCAAAACATACCTCCAGTTTGCTTCCACGTCAGCCCTTTGGCTCAAAACGAACTCTCTTGGCATTTATAGCGATGCAGCCGCCAACCACATCTATATAGGTTGTTCCGTTCCCTTTGGCTGGCACCCACTGGATTATGTGTCCGGCAAATGTATTTTTCTCCAATGCTATAAGATTGCTGACCTGCGAAAGTGACTCAACTTCATCGAAGATTATCAGCGCCGGTTTTCTATCGCGCACATCGTTGCTCTCGTAGTAGTCCACGCTGATCGTCACGGATTTCGCAGAGTAGTCAACCGCCATGCTTTTCAGCAATGCATCGTGCAGTTCGATTTTCTCTAGGGTCATATGTGTTTCCTCCTGCTGAGTTTATAAAAACTTAGCCCTACGTAAATCTAGTCTGTTGGTATTGGACGCTCATTCGGAACACGTGGGCCACCAAATAGGGGAGGCAGTGAATCGCCGCCTCCGCCTATTGGAATTGGAATAAACGGTATGGGTGTAGTTGGAATCTGCCCAGGTGGCGTTGGTACAGGCACAGTCGGAGGATCTGTCTTTGGAACGTTAGCCGGAACAGGATCGCCCTGAAATCCATTTTCTCTTGCACATTGCTTTACTTTTTCTGGAACATCATCCCAAGAGCCACCGCCATGGGAAGTGTCTCCGTTCTCTCCGCATTCGCCCTTCTTCCCGTTTCTGCATCCCCAATGCAGATGTCGCGTTTTAACCCCTGTGGAGTCGTCAAAGACGGAATCGATTCGAATCCAACAGCCACCACCGCAATCAATTTCCCGACCTGGGTAGTGTGCCCTATTTAGTCCGTCAGTATCGATATTGTTCGTCGGACTCGCCCCGACATACCCGAACAGATTGGGGCCTCCAGCCTCACGAATCGGATCTCTATTGATAAACCGGCCTGTGGCTCCATCGAGAGAACGATACGTGGCGAGGTTCAGCCCGCTCTTGGTGTGAAGGAACGTGCCTGCGAACCTATAATCAGTCGGTACCGATCCGCTTGCTCTGTTTTGGGAACCGTAAGGATTAAGATCATACGATTGGACTAACGAGCCCGTTGTTGCGTCCAGAACGTCGCGCACGGAGCCGAGCTGGTCGGGCATGTAGATGAGCTTCTGGCCGGATGTGACGTTGAGTTCCCCTTCGTGGAGGTCGCGACGCTGCACCACGTCACTGCCGTCCCTCGTCTGGCATATCGTGCCGCCGCACCACAGGTAGCGCATCGTCGTTGTGCCGCCGCCCGCTGCCGTCTCCACGTCCACTGTTCTGTGGCCCATGCCGTCATAGGAGAAGTTGGACTTGGCCGTGGAGCCCACATAGTCAATCTCGATGAGGCGGTTCTCGGCGTCCCACTTGTAGGTTTTTGTTCCGTCACCACTCAGCAGGTTGCCGTCATTGTCATAGGCGTAGGGCTTGGTGCCGAAGGTCTTGATCTGGTTGAAGCCGTTGTAGGTCGCAGCGGTGGTGCCGAACGTTGTCGCGTTGTCCAGCGCATCGTAGACGTACGGGCTCGTGCCGTTGGTGCCGGTCAGCAGCCGGTCGATGAGGTCGTACGTGTAGGCGTGGCTACGCGTCGCCCAGGGATGCCCCGCGGCGGCCGTGTCGGTGACCTTCATGATGTCGTAGGGGTTCTGGGTGGTTCCGCTGAGGTACGACAGCGTGTAGCTGCGCGTGACGCCGGAGTTGGTAATCGTAACAAGGCGGCGGTCATTCGTATTGGTGTCATAGACCCACGCGGTGGACACAGTGGTGGCGCCGTTGGTCACGCTGCGGCTGGTCGTCTGGTCCGTCTGCCCGAGATAGCCGTAGGTGAAGCTGCCCAGGGGAGTAACGTGCGAGTTCATGCGCGAGATGGGGTCATACCCGAACGTCTCGTTGCCGCCCGCGATGGTGCGGCCCGCAAGGCGGCCCAGTGCATCGTAAGTCAGTCCTATCGTGTCGTTGCTGGCAAACGGCCCGGTGGTGGAGGAGACCTTCAAGGCGCCGTTGGTGCCGATGGCGGTGTAGGCGTAATTCGTGGTGCCGAGCCCGTCGGTCATGGAGGACAGGCGCGGAAAGCGCGGGTCCCAAGCGAGCGTGACGTTAGGTGTCGGATTCACCGTGCTTGTATAGGTGATGGCGGTGATGCGGTCGTCGAGGCCGTAGGTGTAGGTCTTCACCTGCCCGAGCGCGTCCGTCACCGAGTGCAGGCGCGAGGTCGTGGCTTCATAGGCATAGGTCTCAGTCTGCGCCGACGAGGTGCCGAACTGGTAGGTCTTCGACGTCGGGCGGCTTTGGATATCTATCTCCCAGTGCGTGTCGTTGCTGTTCGCGTCGATGATGTCCTTCAGCGTGCCGTCCTCGTAATAGTCATACGCCGTGGTGCGTGTGCCCGTGCCCGCCGTGGGTTCGGTGACGCTGGTTAAGCGCCGGTCGGCGTCATAGCCGTAGGTGGTCACGCGCCCGAGGCGGTCGGTGTGCTTTCGCATCTCAAGGCTCGCCGTACCGACGAAGGGCCCGGACTGGAAGTTGTAGTCGTATAGATCGGTGGTGTTGTCGGGGTAGGTGATTTTAATGACGCGGTCGAGATTGTCGTAGTCGTAGGTCAGTACATAGCCTTGGCTGTCCGTTCGTGTGCGGATGCGGGCGTCGGAGTCGTAGGTCAGCGTCAGCGCGGTCTGCAGGTTCGCGTTCTGGATGGACAAAAGCTGGCCGTTCGTAGGACCTATCGTCGGGTCATAGGTATAGGTGGTGACACCGCTGTTGGGGTCGGTGATCGTCTGTATCTGGCCCGCCGCGTTCCAGGTATAGTGCCACACCTGCCCGGCGGCGTCGGTATAGGTTTGCGGCTCGTGCTGGGTGTTGTAATTGCCGAAGCTCGCGATCGTCGTGTAGGTCGAGGGCGCGGTGGTCAGCTGCTGCACCGTAAGCAGGTCGACGTTGTTGGCGGCATAGGCGTATTTGGTGGCGCGGCCCTTGGGGTCGACGGACGACAGCTTGTTGCCCGCAACGCCGGTCTCGCTGAACACCAGGTTGTAAAACGCCGCGCTCACCTGGCTGGCGCCGTCGTCCAGCACCCGCCCGACATAATTGGGCATGTTGTACGTGCCGTCGATGTTCTGCTGGGTGGCGTTGGGGTAGTAAATCCAGGTGCGGTTCTCCAAAGGCGGCTTCACGCTTTGCGGCACCATGCCGGTGAAGTTGAGGTTATAGGTGTCGTGCGCCCAGTCGGTGACCACCGCCTTGCTGAAGTCCCCGGTCTTGACGCTGCCGTCCGGGTTCCTGGTGATGACGCCGGGCAGCGCGAAGACGTGCCGGTTCCAGTAAAACATGTTCCGGTACTGCATCGCGTTGTTGTAAGTCGGCATTCCGGTGGGAACCAGATTGGCGGGATCGCAGCACGGCAGGATTGCGGGGTTCGCATAAAAGTACAGGAAGTCGGTGAGCCCCAGCGGGTCGGTCAGGGTCAGCGCGCGCGAGTTGGCCGCCGGGGCGTCCAGCGTGGGCAGCGCGTCGGAGAAGGTTGACGTGCCGTAAGGCGTGGTCAACTGGGTCACGAAGTTGGGCTCGGAGCCGGAGCCGTAGGTGAAGCTCGACGTGATGCCGGCTGCGTCCGTGATCGAGGAAAGCCGCAAGCTGGCGTCGTAGTTCAGCTGCGTGAAGCGCCCGAACGGATCGGTGATTTGGGTCACCAGCAGCGGCGCGGCGGTCAGGCCGTAGGTGAACGTGGTGTTGCGCCCCATCGCGTCGGTGACCGAAGTGAGACGGAATTGGCCGTCGTAATTAAGCGTCGCCGTGTTGCCCGCCGGATCGATGATCTGGGTGAGGAATATCAGCCTGGGTGCGGACGTTGCGCCGTTGGACAGCGCGTACACCTCCTTCGAGCCGTCCGGCATCAGCCGCTGGTACGACGTAGCAGGCCCCGTCTGCGGAATGCGCGACAGCTGGACGCCGTTCCATTGCTCGGGCTCGCTCACCGTCGCCCCGTACGCGGTGAACGTATACCCGCCGCCGCCCCCGTCCGTGCGCGTAATCGGCGCAATGCTGTTGACGGCGTTGGGATCGTCCTGGATGTACTTCAGCCAGTTCAGCGTCCATTTCGGGCTGACGTTGAAGTACGTGAAGTTGGCAGGCTGCACCGCTTCGCGCTGGTTGTACGTCAGCGTCGTAAACGCCGCAGGACCCTTCTGCGGCTGATAGCCGATCGAGGTGTCGCTTAAGTTCAGGCTCACCACCATCGTATGCGCGTTGGCCACCGTCATGCCGTGATTGGGGATTTTGGTCGGCTCGGCTGTGGCGTTCAGCGCACAGCTGACGCACATCGTCTCGCCCGGCAGGTTATTGGTCGTCAGGCCCATCCCGTACACCGCCTTCACCTCTGGCGAATGCGCGCCTAACGTCCGCCAGCCGGCCTTCGGGTTGCCAGCCATGACGGTCTCCGGAACTAAAAAGTACCCGCTGCTCTCGGCATCGATGGCCTTGGCCGTCACCACCACCACGCCGCCGCTGCCGAACGTCGGGTCCTGCACCACGTAGCGCCCGCCGCTTTCGCTCGCGACCGCCGCGTAATGGTTCACGTTCCAGTGGATGATCGACGGCGCCGGGATGGGCTGGCCCGCTTCGCGGTGGATGAGGGCGTATCTGAGTTTCGCCTTGCCGGCAAGTGCTGCCATTTGCTCCAGCGAGAAGCCGTGCGGGCCGGAGCGCGCGTCGTCCGCGACCTTGATCTGCTTCGGGCTGCCTTTCAGCGCCACCAGCACATTCCTCAGCGCCCGCGGGCCGCACAGATACGCGAAGCCCGGATCGTTCTTAAAGGACCACAGCGCCTCATGCGCGCCCTGAACAAGCTCCGTCGCCGGACCACCGATAGGCCGCTTGCCAATGTCCGCAAATAATGCTTCCAGCTCACTGGCCTGGCCCACCCGCGCATGCATCCGCGCCAGTTCCCCCGCCGCGCGATCGATCAGCAGCCTGGCCTGTGGCGTCGTGGCGTTGCGCCCGAGCTTCCAGGCCTTATCGAGATACGCAAACGTGCGGCTGTAATAGCCCGCGCGGTAATAGCCCAGGCCGATATCGGTATCAAGCGCCGCGTTCCAATTCGAGGACGGATGCGCTGCGATAAACGCCAGCAGCGGCCGGGCGTAGTCGTCGTAATCGCCCCCCGGCCCCGCCTTGGCCGGTGCGTCGTGGAAGGCAACCAGTGCGGCGTCGAGGTCTTTATTCTCCTGATCGTTCACAGGGCCCGTCGCCACCAAAGGCTCGTCCAGCCCCGGCACAATCCGCATCGGCGGCGGCGCGGGCAGTGCAACCTGCACCGGCGCATGGGGCATAGTTGCGCTCTGAGCCGGTTGCGATTTACCGGATAGGTTCGGTGGTGAAGTCACTCTGCCGTTAATCTGCGACTGCGCGGAGTCAGGGAGCGCATTAAAAAGCAGAGCGGCAGCTATCAGCGCAACAGCCGCAAAAGAGGTTGAAGGTGGAAAGAGGCGCTTCGGTACGCTCCCGCCATGATGGTTTGCCGACATACCCTACCCCCTGTTTTATTGGTTTTGCCGATCGGGCCCTCGCAGTTCGCCTGCCTTCCAGCCTTGTTCCAGATCAATACATCTTACGATTGAAAAGTCAGTAAGTTTTTTGACCTGCGGGTGAGGCGCAAAAAAAGCCAGATGCATTAGGGGGCATCTGGCTTGAAAGAGAGAGCACGAGTCTGTGTCCGCATTCCCGTGCGCACCCGCAAAGATATCGCAGACGGCCGGGGAGTCAATTGTTCTTCCGCAAAAGCGAGGGCAGGGGTAACGATCAGAAAACACAGGGAATAAAGAGTTAGGTTTTCGTGGGCATTCCGATCTACACTCTTCGATCCGCTTTTGCCCCGCCGGGCCCCGGAAAAACTCACAAAGAGGTTGCGATGTCCAAACTGATTCTCGGGCGCAGTATAGCTGCGTCGCGTGGCATGGGGTTCACTGCACGAACTCAGGGCGAAGCGGGAGAGCTTGTGACCTATTCCGGTGACGGTCATTTGCTTACCATCGCCCCAACTGGCAAGGGTAAGACATCCGGGCCAATTATTACCAATGCACTTCTGCATCCGGGACAACTTATCGTTCTTGATATGAAAGGCGAGGTATACGCCGCGACCGCGCAGGCGAGGCGCGAAATGGGCCAGGAGGTGTGCGTGGTCGATCTCCGCGATGGTAGTGAGAGCGGTTCGCTCAATCCCCTTGATCTGGCCGCTCGCTGCGGGACCGACCCCGCTGCGACGGGACGCAGCTTTGCCGCTGAACTCATCGAGCGCGGAGCGGACGAGAGGGACAGATTTTGGTCGGACTGGTCAGAGACGATTATCGCGGGTGCTACCGCATGGCTCTTGGCTGACCAGCCGGCAGAGGAGCGCACCTTAAGTTCGATGTTCGACCTGTTCACGCAGGATGACGTCACGTTCCGGCTGGCCGTGCTGATGGACGAAAAGAAAGTGTTGAACCGCGCTGCCCGGGCCGCGTTTGCTTCTTTCCTGCAGCTGCCCGAGCAGAACACGCGGCCCAGCGTTCTCGGCAGTGTGCAAGCGCACTTAAGGCTGTTCGACAGCGATCTGACGCGCAAGGTAACTGACACCACCACGATGGATCTGGATGCTTTCATCGCGGGAAAGCCGATGACGCTTTACATCATCGTGCCTCTGATTCGCCTCAACGCATATCGTCCGCTGCTCCGACTGTGGCTTTCCGGGTTAATTCTGCTCCTGACGCAGCGTAAGTGTCCCCCGCCGGTGCGCACGCTGATACTGTGCGACGAAGTCGGCAATCTTGGTCGAATGGATGCTCTACTGACGGCCGTGACCTTGCTTCGGTCCTGGGGCGTCACTCTATGGCTGTTTTTCCAGAATGCCGCCCAGCTCCAGATCTACGGGCCACAGGCAAATACCCTCATGGACAATGCGGGCGTAATCCAGGTATTCGGAGTCAGAAACTACCGGATGGCGCAGGAGCTTGCGAACGTCATTGGAGGAATCTCAGCCGACGAACTATTGCGATTGCCGCCTGACGAGCAGGTACTGCTGATGGAGAGTAAGCTGCGACGCTGCAAGCAAATCCGTCACTACGAGGACCAGATGTTCCGCAGGGCAGGGTAATGGAGCCTGCGGTTTCTTGAGGGTCTTATCTTGCCGCTTGGTGAACGCTCTTAAATGCGGCTGCGCAAACCCTTCGGCGCTCTCTTGAAGGCGCGGGTTTGCTTCGCCGTAAGCAAGTATCGGCATTCAAGGGTTAAGCGTGGCGGGCGCGCAGCCTCACGCCGGGGCGGTCATCGTTGAGGAATTCGATTCCCCCGCGCTCCAGTGCTATCTGGACCTTGTACAGCGTACCCGTTTGCGAATTTATCGCCGCATTGAAGGACTCCATGCGGCGGATGGTGCCGATGGCCACGTGCGAGGATTTTGCGAGCTTTGCCTGATCCCATCCCAGGAGCGCACGGGCCGCCCTTAGCTGTCTTCCATTCGTGAGTTTCAAGAGCGAACCGTAACACGGTCGCACTCTGAGCCCCAATGAACCGATTATTATAAACAACTACTTGATTATTATAACTATTTCGTGGCAGGATCAGCTTGCGGACGAATCGCGGGAATTTAAGGAGCGAATATGAAGAAAATGATGTGGCTGATGGTGCTGCTGACGCTGACGGCCGGAGCATGGGCACAGGAAAACAAGATTCCAAGCAAGAGTCAATGCGACGCCGACACAAAGGAGATTTCCGAGGGCAATGCGCAAAAGACCAAGACTGCAACGCAGTTGTATGTGTCAATGCTCGAATTCACCAATTGCAAGGAAGCGTACGCCACTCTGGATGACCGCTATTTCGTCGCGGTGACCGCTTGTGTAACAGAGGTCATGGTGAGGCAAAAACACTATCTGGATCGGCATGGATTCAGAGAACAGTTCATGAAAGAAGATGCCGACGGACAGCGCTGAGGGGATTCAAGAATGAGGAAAGCAATCTTGCTGTTCATGATGATGCTGGTGCCGGTCGCACCAGGAACCTGGGCGCAGAAACATGCGCCTACCGAAGCGCAATGCGATGCCGACGCGCGGGCATGGGGTGAGAAGGCGGACATAGACACTCAGAACGTCGACGAGCTCAAGCTGCGGATTGAGGAGCTGATCGTCTGCAAGGACACGTACCGGCAAGGCGAGAGCCTGTATTTTCTGGCGGCAATCATGTCGCTGGGCAGCATCCAGGACCGGGAAGAAAATTTCATCAACCGGCACGGGCTGTACGGGCAGTTCCAGGACGAAGACAGGCACGGCAAACGGTGAGAAGCACGGCGGGGCCGATTGCCGTCAGTTTCATGGAAGGATTCATTTGGGGCCATAGACGCCCCGGAGGCGCAACATGGCATTCTGTAATAAATGCGGAACGAGTGTCCCGGACAATATTTTTGTGTGCGGGAATTGCAGTGTCCAGGCAAATGCTTCGCCTCATCAGCCTCCTGCTGGGGTGGTCACGGTTTCCGGACATCCGGCCCGGAGGTCGCGGCTCCGACCTCTCATATGGATTGCGGCGGGGATCTTCGCAATCTTCGTCGTCTTCTTTGCGCTCGCCATCACGAAGGGGGTTGAGGATGGCGTGCAGGAGGGTGTCCGGAAAAATATCGGGAAGACAGGGGACATCAAGGAAATCCAGACGGTGTTAAAGCAGGATCGCGCTCTGACCGAGGCGATGAACAGGACCATTAACCAGACGAAGATCAATACTGCCGACGACTTTGACAAAATCGCCGACGCCATAAAGAGCTATCTGGGGGAGGCGAACCGTATCGACACGCAGTTATGCCCACGGGACTTTGCGGAAGCCTACTACCGTCACCTTTCGGCGTATTCAAACGAAGAGGATGTGCTGCGCTCGCACCCGAATGTGCCTACCGGCGATGAAGCCTTTGCTAACGGGTTCCTTCGGGGATTGGCCGGAGATCCCACCGGGGGTGTTGTGCAGATGCAGGATGACCTGAAGGCCTGGTTCGAGAAGGTAAAAGACAGAAACGCCGATGTCGATAGAACGTGGCAGGAAGTGCAGGCGCTGGGTATTCGTTATGGTGCGTGATTACCAACAGCTTTCCCGATTTCCACAGCTAGAGCACTAAATACTATGCACAAAAAACCACGACTAAGGAAAGCGATGATAGAATCGCGTTCCCGATGCGGGACGCTTAAAGAGTGTAGTGTATCCAGTCGTCGTGTATCGCGGACGAAAATCTTGCCACAGTTGGAGAAACAAAAATGTTGCGCAGTGGTGCCACACTTGTTCTGCTATCGATGGTTTTTCTCGGGAGCGACCATCTGGCCATGAGCCAGTCCACACCTCCCACCAGGGACGCTCAGGCGGTCACTGCCGTGCAAAATGCAATCGCGGCATTGGGCGGCACCGCGGCGATCTCTCAAATCACGGACACTACCGCGCAAGGAACATTTGCAGCGGGTTCCGACACGGGTACATTCACTTGGCAGACATCTGGCAGCGACTTTCTGTACTCGACGCAAACGAGCACTAATACGCGCATTCTGGTGAGTGGACACGGCAACCCGGCTGACATCCGTAATGGAATCGGCGTCCCCACGGGTACGCACGTTCTTCGGTCGACGTTGCCGTATCAGGTGCCGGGATTGGTTTTGCTCACCGAAATCAATAATGCAAATTATTCTCTCGCCTACGTTGGTCCCGAAACGCTCAACGGGTCCAGCGTCATTCACGTTCAAGCCGTCGATAATTCGGATGCAACCGGCTCTCAGGTGACACCGCAAGATTGGTATTTCGATGCTGGCACATTTTTGCCAGTACGTGTGGGCTTCCGAGTGCCCAACTCCGGTAATCCGGCGAGTTACGTGTCGGCAAACACAGATTTTGGATCACTTTCCGCTGTTCTGGGCGTGCTGGTGCCTTCCAGCATGGCTTTGACGATTAACGGCGGCGATGCCCGGACGATCACCATCGCATCGATTCAATTCAACACGGGCTTGAGTCCGAGTATATTCGATGTTCCCGCCGGAGGTGGGCAATGAGGATTCTCAGGGGATTTGTGCTCGTGGTCTCTTGCGTCATTGTGACGCAAGTGGGGTTAATAGCCCAAGCACCGCCCACCCCGACCGTCAGCGACGACTTGGGGCTTACTGGGTACGAGTCTTATCACGGTGGCGACATCGACAGCGTAAACCTCTCGAACGGGGCCCCGGTGATCCATATCCCAGTGCTGTCATATCCCCAGCGCGGAGGACAGTTGGGTGTGAGCTTCTCGAGCACTCACAATGGCAAAGAGATGCAGGTCGTCAAGATCTGCGATCCGTTCTCTGGCTGTGACACAGAGTGGACCTACAGCTTGGATTTGGACCCAACAGCGAACAGCGGAATCGGACCTTCCTGGACCCATGATCAAGATATCAGTGTGGTGCACATAGCTGTCCAAGACCCTCATACCAAGTTGATTGCAGACTACGCATCGTTACGATATGCCAACGGAACTACCCACTACATGGGCCAGACTGGAGGAGTTTTTGCGCAACAACCGCTTAACTATACCGGCTTCAAGAACAAACAGTACGAATCGAGAGACGGCAGCGAATTCAAGTTGGCGGTGGACGGGTCGGGAAATGAGATAATCACCACCCCGTCCGGAGCGATCTACAACCCCTCTCCCGGATCGAACATTCTGCAAGAGGACCCAAACGGAAATGTAATTACGTCAAACACTGGTGGTCTCGTCGACACCCTAGGAAGGCAAATACCCGTTGCTGCTGTAGCGAGTGACACGAGCGGTTGTCCGCAAGGTGGCAATCTGCTGCCTGTCACGTCCGCGACCATTTGGAGTGGATCGGGCTATGGGGGCACTCCGTTCCAGGTCAAATTCTGTAATGCCAATGTTACAGTCTCAATTCCTAGCACCCTGAACCTTGGCGGTACATGGAACAAAACAGCGGTGCAGAGCATCGTGTTCCCCGGAAACAACACCGCGTGGACATTTGAATACAACGACCGAAACCCAGGCGATCCGACCACCGTAAACTACGGCAGCATCACGAAAATCAGACTCCCGACTGGTGGATCGATTACTTATACGTACGTTACGGGGACCTTGGGTGCCCTCGGGAATATTGACCTGGGCAGCAGGTGGGTGGCTTCGCGCACGGTCGATGCGAACGATGGGACCGGAGGACACACTTGGACCTATAGTTATAGGACGGGCCCGATAAAGACGATTGTCACAGACCCTCTCAATAACGACACGGTGCACACTTTTGGAAGCTATTCGCAGCACTCTTTGATGGAGTCTAAGACGCAGTACTACCAAGGCCCTCAAGCCAACAATATTCTGCTGAAGACCGTTGATACCCAGTATTCACTTCTTTCCGGCGTTCTACCTGTGTCTTCGCAGACCACATGGCCAAGCGGAAAAGTCAAAAAGACGATTACCGCTTACGATGCGGGGTTCACTAATTTTGACAACAATGGAAATCATACAACTGAGTACGGCGACGTCACCAGCATCAGTGAATACGATTACGGCTCAAGTGCTCCCTTTCGCCAAACTAACACAACGTATTCCTGGCAGAGCGGCACGAATGCAGCGAATTATTTGAACGCGAATATGCTGCATATGCCCACCTCGGTGATTGTGACCGACGGCACGAATAAGTGTTCCGAAACCGACTACGCGTATGACGACCCCGCCCGATTGAGTACGCCCAGTCCAGCGGTCACGACGCAGCACCTTGCGGCTCCTTATGCCGTACGCGGCAATCCGTCCTCGTCGTCCTTTTGGCTCAGTTCCACGCCTTGCCAGGCGAATGCCACGGGCAGAACAGTCGCCGGTTACACGAATTATTTCGACACCGGGACGGTGAACCAGCAAATTGATCCGCTGGGCAACAAGACGACATATTCGTATTCGTCCGCATACGTCGGGGCACTAGTGACGCAGATTCAGAATCCCTTACTACAGAACACGCAGTATGCGTATGACTTGAACACGGGACAAGTCATGAGTACCACTGATCCAAATTCTCAGCCAACGACCTATGGTTACGACGCACTATGGCGAGTGAATCAGATAAAATCCCCCAATCAAGGGGCGCAAGGCCAGGGCGAGACCGATGTTACATACAACGAGACGTCGTTTCCGTTCTCTGTCACAATAACCACGAAAATCACAAGCAGTCCTGTCCTAAACTTAACTCACACGACGGTCATCGACGGGCTCGGCAGGGTTACCCAGAAGCGGTTAGCCTCGGACCCTGAAAATCCGGACTTTGTGGATATCGTCTACGACGCTCTGGGGCGGAAAGCAAGCGAAAGCAATCCGTATCGTACGCAGCAAGACACAACTTATGGGATCACCTCATACAGCTACGATGCGCTTGGGCGCGTCATCACAATGATTCCGCCTGATGGCTCTGCCACAACAAACAATGTGGCAACCTCATACGCGAACTTTCCGCTGGTTACGGATACGGACGAGGCTGGGAAGTCCCGCACATCGCAGACGGACGGGGTGGGACGTTTGGTGTCGGTTTGGGAGGACCCGAGCAATCTGAATTTGCAGTCCAACTACCAATACGACCCGCTCGGGAACCTCCTTTGCGTGGAGCAGCACGGCGGCGTGACCGGAACCGGCTGCTCTTCGCCACCGGGAAGTGACGCAACGAGTCCTTGGCGCGTGCGGCGATTCAGCTATGATTCCCATTCCCGCTTGTTGTCCGCGAAGAATCCCGAATCGGCGACAATCAGCTACAGCTACGACGATGACGGCAATTTACATACCAAGACTGCCCTTTCGCCGAATCAGCCCCAGACAGGCACTGCGACCATTACGACAACTTACACCTACGATGCGCTGAACCGGCTCACAGGGAAGAGCTATGCGGACACGTATCCGTCAAACCAGGCTACAGCTGCGGTGACCTACGGCTATGACGGCATTGCGCCTTCCGGCTGCACGCCGCCTGCGATTACTGCCAGCAACATGTTGGGCCATCGCACCGGCATGTGCGATGCCTCCGGTGCTGCCGCGTGGGACTTCGACACCATGGGACGCACCCTATTCGAAAAGCGCACAATCGACGGTTCGACCCCGCTCACCGCGACCATCGGCTACACCTACAACCTGGATGGTTCCCTGGCAACCTTGCTCTACCCCGGTCAAAGAGTCCTCACCTACACCTACAGTGCGGCGGGGCGCTCGGTGTCGGCAGCAGACACGGCACACAGCCTCAACTATGTCACCGGAGCGACCTACGCCCCGCAGGGTGCGCTCTCCGGCTTGCTCAATGATGCCTCCCTCAATTCCCGCTGGACCTACAACAACCGTCTCCAGCCGTTGCAAATCTACTCCACCAGTGGAACGGTTCCCCCGGTATCCCAGCTTCAGGGCACTTGCCCCACGACGCCGGCCACCATCATGAGCCGCCTGTACAATTTCGCGACTGGAACGAGCGACAATGGCAACGTACAATCGATCACCGATTGCCTAACGACGGCCAACACCCAGAACTTTGCCTACGACAACCTGAATCGTCTCACTAACGCTTCCACGACGGGTCAGGGCACGGTCGCTACAAACTGGGGCGAGAATTACACCATCGACGCCTGGGGTAACCTGACGAACATCAACTTGAAATCTCCCTGGCACAATTCGGAGACGCTGAACGCGGCGGCAGCCAGTACCGCGAATCAACTTCCGGGCTTCGGCTACGATGCCGCTGGAAACATGACCAGCAACGGGACGTTCAGCTATGTCTATAACGGAGAGAATCAGCTGCGCTCGGTGACGCAATCGACAACCACGACGAGCTATGTCTACGACGGCGACGGCAAGCGGCCGATAAAGTGCACCGGGACGTATCCGACCTGCACGGCGGCAACGCTCTACTGGACGGGCATGGGCAGCGACACGCTCGACGAAACCAACTGGACCGGAGCGTTCCAGAAGGAATACATTTTCTTTGATGGTAAGCGCGTGGCACGGCGGGACGGCACGGGCAACACCCTCCACTACTACTTCGGCGACCACCTGGGATCGGCGAACATGCTCACGAGCGCCGCGGGAGTCATTGCAAAGTCGTCCGTGTACTACCCCTTTGGTGGCGAGATTCCAGTGACGGGGCCTAGCGTCGTCAATCCCTACAAATTCACCGGCAAAGAGCGCGATAGTGAATCCAACTTGGACAACTTTCGCGCGAGGTACGACGGATCAAGCCTCGGACGCTTCATGACTTCAGATCCTGCAAGTCTCGACTCTGTCGATCGTTCCAATCCACAGAGGTGGAATTTGTATGCCTATGTCCTTAACAATCCGCTGAGGCTTGTTGATCCGAACGGATTGGACCCCTGTGACACGGACATACCAGCGTCAGGCGATGCTAAAGGAAGGGTCGCAGAATCACCATGTCTGACACCGTCTCCGATGCCGCCCGACATTGACCCATGCGCTGGTCAATCAGACGAGTGTCTAAAAAGGGAGGCTGCAAAGACGAGAGCAGAAGCCGCGAGGCTGCTTGGGTACTTGGCCTCGTTGTTCCCCGGGTGCGTTGCGCAACTTCGAACGGCGGGTGCTAATACGCAAGCCGTGCAACGCGCGAACAGTAATTGGCCACTGCTGCAGCAGGCCGGATCGGCCAATGGGGTTGACCCAAGCTTTCTTGCGGCAATTGGAGTCCGAGAATCAGGGTTTCAGAATATAGCCCAAGCCGGTGGTATGGGACGCGGAATCTTCCAGATCGATCTAGGAGCGAATCCAAGTGTCTCCGCAGCACAGGCTTTCGATCCAGCATTTTCGGCAAACTTTGCTGCGAACATGCTCAGTTCCAATCAGGACACTCTGGCGGCACAGCATCCGAATTTGAGTGGGGCGCCGCTTGCTCAGGCGACGGCTGCCTCCTATAACTTCGGAGTTGGGAACATTAGTGGCAACTCAAATACAATCGATGTCGGCACGACCGGGGGCAATTATGGAGCCAATGTCCTGGGAATACAGAGCCAATGCTTTTAGCCACATTGCTTCAATGGAGGGCGAGTGAAGAGATTAATGCTGTTATGCTTCGCGTTCAGTATATACACTCTGATGGCCTGGAACGCTATTGCGCAGAGTCCTCCTAAAGATGGACTGATCCTGCCAGGTGAGAGCATCGCCGGGGTGAAACTTGGATCGCCCTTTTCGAGCTTCGAGGCTGTTTTTCCGCAGCATCCTCATGCCGATGAGGATATGCCAGACAGCCAGTGTGGGGCTGGGAGAATCTATCACTGGGTCGATATCGATCACGACGCCACAGGCATCTACGCTTATTTCAAGAATGGGAACATTTATCAACTCTCAGTTCATACCCCAAGGCTCGCTTTGGCAAACGGAATCAAGGTAGAGGCTTCTGAAGAACGGGCCAAGAGCACCTACCCAAAAGGGCGTGGATATGTTCTGTTACACAGCGGTAGCGCCACCGTGGGAGGAAGGGACTTGGTCTATTGGGTAGACAAAGACACTGGTGTGGCCTTTGAGCTTTACTGGAATCGACATAAGAAACAGAGACTGATAAGTGGCATCGATATCTTCCCAAAAGGGTCAGATTACCGTCCGGAAAGCTGTATCTCGCCACCGCAGCAGTGGCAAGAGCGAGAGAGGGGCAGCAAACCCGAGGGGTCGCGCCCAAGCACTAAAGGGCGGTAGGGTTGCATAACCTAAGTCCTGCTCCCGGCGAATGTTTGCGAATTTCGGTTGCGTAGCTCATCGAGATACTAAGCGCTGACACGATTGCGGAGACGGTCAGGTTTCGGCGAACCGCTGAATGTGCTTCAGGTATACATTTTCGTTTGCCTTTGCCCTCATCTCTACAGCGATTGTGTGCGCGATAGCTAGTGTGCCGAGATTTTCCTTGGTCGGCGTCCCTACGGTGCGGCGCAGGTACGATTGTCATTCTTGTCGAATTGTGGCACGGACATATTGGCACTGCGAATTCAAAATGAACGAGAAATCTGTAATCTCCATCTTGCTTGACTTCTAACGCTATAAAATACATTCCCGAGTTTAAAATGAGGTTCAACTGCTTTGGCGTAGTAGCATATTTCTGAAGTTGGATTGCCGAAAAGAACAGCCTTGGCCCTCATGAAATATGACCGCATTACGAAGGACGCAATGACGGGCTGCATTTGGGGGTTTGTACTCGTCGTCACAGCAGCGGTTTTCGCATTTCCCGCGGACGTGACGGTCGTGTACAAGGGCGGGAAGTCGATTCACGTAAAGGACGCTGGATTTCATGAAGGGCCGAATCTAGCTGAAGAGGACGGCGTTCCTGTAGGTTTTCGTTCTATGCCGTCTAACTCTGCGCTGTCAAAATATACAGAATCCCACACCAAGCTTGGACTCGTCGGCGGAGTTTATTTCTACGTACCTTGGAGCAGGATTGAAGAAGTTGAAATAATCAATGCAAAAGGGCCTGACGAATATAGCCATCCAGCAAAGTTGAAAATGAGAGACGGAAAACTTTTGGACGCAAACATTATCCTGAACGGCGCTGATCCTTTTCTGATAGGCAATACGGAGAATGGAGGTCCCGCCGAGGAGTATCACTCGACGCTCGTCAAAGACAGAAATTGCTCCATCCGGATCACAAAGATTGCTAGGATTAAGCCGATTTACGATTCGCAAATGGATCGTAAAAAGTAGTTCCCGGCAGCACTTGCGCCCAACAGGAGTGGCTTCGGAGTGTAATCTTCAGAATTATTTTGCCCCAAATCTTCAGAGATAATTTGCCCCAGGACGGCCGCATAAAGATTCGCCGGAGTGCAAAACATGCATGAACCTCACAGATGTGGGATTTTTCCCGCTGCCCCCCTTCCGGATTGATGTGTCTGATAAATTCTGTTATCAGACACATTAACTAACCAAAACTTGGGTAGCGGATGTCGGATGTCGTATCGGTTCCTGGTCCAGAAAATCAACCGGCATTGCCTCCGGTGCTCTCAGGGTCACACACCCCTGAAATAAAACGCCGTGTCGAAGACTTCTTCCATTCGGTAGCAAGCATCTTCGAAGCCTGGGTCAACCGGCGTAAATCCGATCACACGCGCCGTGCATATCGTGGCGATGTCATGGCCTTTGTCGAGTTCCGCCGCTGGGTCTGGCCGAAGGACTCCGGTCAGCTGCTGCGTGTCTCCATTCTCGATGTCCAGGCGTTCCGGGAAGACATGCTTGAGCGCCGGGCGGCTCCCAAGACCTTAAACCGGCGGATTTCGTCGCTGTCGTCGTTTTACAGGTATCTGGCTGGCGCTGCCGCCGAGCTGCGTTTGCCTATCACGGTGCCCAATCCCGCCCATGCACAATTCATCGCTCGGGAAGCCTCCGACCCCGTGGATGAGACCCGCGCTCTTTCTGAAACCCGCATGCGTCAGCTGATCGGTATGCCAGCGGGAGATTCAATTCTGGACCTGCGCGACCGCGCTATCCTGAAGTTCTATCTGGCGACGGGTGCCCGCATCGCGACCGGCTGCAAGCTGGGGGTCTCCGACTTCCATCAGGACGGCGATGAAGCAACGCTGCGCTTTCATATCAAAGGCGGACGCACCAAGACCAAGGGAATCCACTTCAGTGCGGCTGAGTCCATCGCCGAATACATCAAGGCTGCTCAGATCGAGAGCGGTCCCCTCTTCCGCCCTCGCCGTTCGCAGCATCACGAAACGCTGGCTCCCCGCCGAATGACGGAGCGCAGCATGTACCGCCTGCTCATGAGCTATCTGGAACGGCTTCCTGGTGCGATGCAGGTGAAGGAGCTGGAGTCAGGGGAAAAGGTGCAGGAGTGCATTTACTCGCCGCATTCGATCCGGGCCACGACGGCAACGCTCCTGCTGGATGCCAGGGAGCCTATTGAGTCCGTCCAGGATCTCCTCGACCACAAGCACATCACCACGACGCAGATTTATGACAAGCGGCGGCGCTCCGTGCGGGATTCTGCCTCGCACAAAGTGCCGATTTAATAGTCTATTCGTATTGGGGGGATTCGCAGAGAGGCGCGCCGTATCGAGCCACCGACCTGCTACCAGGCGCAAGCAAACCCTAAGGGCACTCGAATTGTCGACTGAGGTACTCACCTTTATAAATAGGGAATCCCCATATCGCTCAGATCAGGGTCAATGATATTTGCTGTGGAGAACAAAATTGTCGTATTCATAGTTCCACCATGTGTAATAACGACGTACCACCACCAGAATCACTCCGATTATCGCCACCCATCCTGCCACGGCGACTATTGTGACTGCGGTCAAATGTGGACCGATTGCTAGCTCGAAATCCGTAGCTGTGGCGTATGCAATCCACCAACCCGCGGTGACCACTGTAGCCACAGATATCGTCCCTATCACGCCGCGACTCGGCTTCACTCCATGAAATTCAAGAATCGGAGCCAACTCGGCCCGAAAACGTCGTCTCGTACCTAGAGACTCGGGAAACACACCGAGGCTTTGCGGCCTTGCTCCAGGAGAGAACCACAAGAACCTCGCGCGACCTAGGTTCTCAGGCCAAGTAGCGGTCACGTGATTTTGCATGGCGCGAAACACTTCTGTCATGAGCGAGGTCCTACCATGTTCAACGGTTCCGGACATGTTGATCAGCGTTAGCGCTTTGTTTGCCCAGTGTTCGCGGAATAACAACAGGACGCGACCGCTTGGGAGCAGCTCTTTAACCGCCTCGTCCTCCAATTCATCCCACAACAAGTCGTCGCCATGGTCATAGCCTCTTCTCGGCATCACAAAAAACACTACCAGGGCCGAATGTCTCATCAGTTCGGCTATCCGCTTTTGCCACGGCACCCAGTAGAGTCTGATGGCGCTCGATCGCCGCCATAACCGTCTTGTCGACAACATCACTCCTGGACCGATAGATCCCAGAACGTTGAATAGATTTGATTCATATCCAAAGAATGGGCCGGTGTCAGCCATAGATGACCGACAGTACAGGACATGTGGCCGTCCTCGAAGAACACGGCGGGTCGATGCAAGAGATCTAGCGCAATAATAAAGTTGCAATCCGGCGGCACCAAGAATCGATGCAAAGGGTGCCGCGATACCGATTCGAATCAGCAAAATTCTGTTTAGATGAACACTGATAATTGCGGCACAGACGATACCGAGCGTCATGAGTGGCCGGTGGTAGGCTCGCGCAAAGCGCCACCCCAGAAAAACCGCTGGCGCGTACAGAATGACCGCCCAATCAGCAACGGGACCGACGGCAACTCCAACGATTGTCACAGCTGCAATGAGGAGCAGAGCAGTCACGAGCCAGCTCACCATCTCCAGAATAAAGTAGGTAAATGCGGGCCAACGAAAATGCTCTAGGAGCGGGTTTTCTCGGTCTTTCATACCACGATGCCCTCCTCAGCCATCAGGAGTCCCACATGGTATTGATATCTAAGGGCGACCGTGACGGGTTCGTTGAGGCTCCGCTGGCAAGGGATGGGCAGCACGACCGGCGGACCGGTTCGGACACGAAAGGCTCCTGACCACACGACCCAATCATCTCCATCCTGACCGAGGTAAATGAAGAGGGGTTCGTAAATCTCCCGTGTTGGCCTGAGGGGACAAAATGTAACCCTGTCGGGTGCCAGGGGAGGCTTGCGAACTACCTGAAACCCATCGGGCGGGCTTGCGCCGCATGCTAGAGCCTGCGCTTTTTGCATCGCCAATTGGACAACGGTTACTCCATGCGCTATCCCCTCTCGTTGTACGTATAACCTAATGAACCTCTCGCCGTAGATGGCTGACGCACTTACCAGAGGTGACTCGCGAATGAAAGTGCCGTACATGAGAACGGCATTGACCACATATGGGAGAGCGAGGATGACGAGGGCGGCGACCGTCAATTTCAAGAACGGAACCATACTTTCACCGACCTCCTCAGCGCTCTGCGTGGACTAGTCCGCGACCCAAAAGCGAAAGCCGTAAAAGGAAACTCTCGCCCTTCTGGAGAGTCCCCCTACGTCAAACAACTATATAGTCATTTCGACTCTACGTGGCGCCTTGTCGTCGCACACTCTTGCCGCTACAATTGCTGCCGAGTCCTTAACGCCCCATACCCGCAAGTCTGTAGCGGCTCCTGCCAGAAGCTGGATGTCTTATGCCGAAGTATCACGTAGCGCTTTCCTTCGCCGGAGAAGATAGAAAGTACGTCGAAAAAGTGGCGGCCCGGTTAGCAACGGATGGGGCTGAGGTCTTCTACGACAAATTTGAGGAGGCCACACTTTGGGGCAAGGACTTGTATGCCCATCTCAGAGACGTTTATGAAAACAAGGCTCTCTTCACGGTGATGTTCATATCGCAACACTATAAAGATAAACTGTGGCCCAAACACGAACGGCAGAGCGCACAAGCCAGAGCATTGGAGAGCAATAAGGAGTACATCTTGCCCGCGTTTTTCGATGAATCGGTATCAGTTCCCGGCTTGTCGAAAACAACCGGCCGCATATCTTTGGCGGACCGAACGCCCGAAGAGGTCGCTGAGCTCATTGTTAAGAAACTGAGAGATTCGGGCGTGGAACTGGTAGCGCAGTTCTCCTATTCCGACGAAGCCAAGGCTGACGTCGATTTTCCGACACACAAAGACAGCAAAGTCACAAGAATTCTCAATGATCTGAAATCCCAGAACTGGTATACGCAGAGCCCGTCTGTCAGGGCCATTTTTGACTTGGATTGGTCCAAGCTAAACCAAGACCAGATGTTTGTCCTGGGTAGAAATATTTATCAATGCGCGTGTGGTTCGGAACGAACGGCTCAGGGAATCCTAAACAACCTTCGGAAAGAACTGGCGCAAGTCCCTCTGGAGTCCGCGACTCATCTGTTGAACGGAATGTTTTTCGAGGTCTATTTCAACAAGGCGGGCGAATTCAGGGGCAGCAAGCTGAAGGGTGCGTATCTGGGTCCCCTGCTCGAACTGCAAACAGTGAAGAAGTTTGAGCCATCGATATCTTTCATCCGTCGGGCGCTCGAACCATACAAGGAGAGTCTCCCGTTCCTTCCTTGCACTGTACCTGAGAATGTCGACTTCGATTTGGAGGTCAAGAAGTCGGACCCCCCACAAGTGAAAAGCCTGACGCTCAACGGGCGCGACTTGCTGGTGAAGGGCGAGGATGACGAGGAGTTATTCGATCGGGCGTGGAAGCTCTCGTTTGTAAAGTTCACGGTGGAAAGGTTAAAAACACGCCTCGCCGAGGCCTGGAGCATTCCCCTCGGTCAGATGCAGATCAAGTGTGACCAAAAGCTTCCTCCCGAGACGGAATACCGGCTTCCAAAGGGCTTTCATATCGGATGGCCAGAAGGTTAGCTCAGCCCACCCAGCTAGCAAAATTGTTGTAGCCGTTGGCAGTGACCCAGTCATAGACCCGATACCAGGTTCCGAAATTGTACCCCTGCCCTCTATACTGATCGGGAACGGGCGTAATTTGATAAGACGCCGCTCCGTCCACCTCCGTGTATTCTCTCCATTGCCCGTCGGCTACTTCGTGGAGGGTGGCGGTAATTCCGCTAGCAGAATATGTCACTCCTAAATACTTGAGTGGATTAGGCCCAAGCACCTTTGTTGTTCTGTCTTTTGCTTGAATTGAGTTAATATGTATTCCTAAAATAGAATTACCTCGTTTAAAGCTCCTCATTATTTCGTACCGGACCCATCGTCTGGCATAGGTTTGTGAGCCGATCAAGATGCAGGTCGTAGAAGTTCCCTCCATCCCCGAGTTGATGAGCCGCTTTATTGCCACATCGCCCTGTTTCCTCGCGCTTTCCCAGAGAGATGCATCAAAGAAACCCGCCGATTCGCGATCAGTCTTGGTCATCCAATGATTTCGAACCACGTTGGCTCTGAAGTCCGCAACGTCCTGATAGTGAAAACAAAAATAGACGCGCTTCGCCATTTTGAGAAATCCTCCTCTCCCGTGCCACTATGAACTCACTTCGTCCTAGGTAAAGCTCGGTCTTCCCTCAGCTTTGTTACGAGCTTAAGAATACGCGCTGTCACCTGATTGGGCGTTCCGGGACGGCCGAGAGCTTCGAACAGACGCCGGTAGCCAGGGAGGGCATAATAATCGCTAAAGTCATTAAGAACTCTTTGGTGAAGTATCGCGGCCGTACTTCCGGTGCATCCGACAGGAACGACAAAAAGACGATTCGCAACAGCGATGCGAAATTCCTCCTCCATGCCATCTGCCGGGCAAATGCCGCCGGTTGGACCGATCTTATTGCCGAACAGGAACAGCGCTACGCCGGCATGCCCAAGCATGTCCTGGCGGTAGGCCGTCCACCGCCGTTTGCGTTCCGTGGCGTCGGATATCGAGATGGGAAAGGGTCTCAAAACGACGCGATCATCGAGCTGTCGCGTTCCCTCGACGTCGAGCTGCTCTAGGATGCCGTTAAGAACGTACGGCCCCACTCCGAGTCCGAAGCCCGAGACAACCCCGAAACCCTTTTGCATGAGCGCGCGCGAAACCGCCTGGATGAACTGCTGAGCACTCAGCTCGTCCCAAGGCTTATACTCCGCGGCGCTCCCGGAGACGAAGACACGCGCCATCTTGTATCGGTACGCGATTCGACGGATTACGTCTGTGTAATGCGCATAATCATCCACGAGCAGGCCCATGATCCCGTAGCGCTTGAGGTCCTTTACCTGAAGCTCCTGTTTCGCGAGCGCATACTGAAAATCAGTGGGTTTCTTGAAGTCCCTTCGCTGGACCTTCCGCAAGAGGCAGTAGTGCTCCCTGCGATTCTCGCCGAGCAGAAGGCGGATGCGACTGAGGATATAACTCAAATTGGGGTCATTGAAGCTGAAGCCGATGAAGAGAAAAGTCTTGGAAACAAGATCACCCTGGAGCGCGGTGGAAAACAAATGTCGGGTGGACTCGTAGGATTCGTAATCATCCTTGGTAACAACGGCCTTGTCGGGCTGCGAAATATCTCCGTGCATCTTGTAAACAAGCGCATCGCGGCGAGCAACGGTCGTAGCGAGATTGTTCACAGTGATCTTTACGTCAGGTGTTTTTCCCGCAGCCCTTAGCGAATCCTCGAGGAGAACATCATAGTTTGTGGTCCAGTAGGTCCTGATGGGGAGGGTTGCCAGTAGCCTGTGGTTGTCCGTGGACTTCGCGCGACTGGAAAATTCATCGATGAGAGCTTGGTTGATGCGGTGCCGCCCACCGCGTTCGTTGACGTGGAATTGGGCGACTGTGATTAAGTCTTCTTCTTTATTTACGTCTAGGCCGATATCGCTGGCAATATCCTTGAGCAGTTCCTTCCAGTTCACTAGACCGGCTGGAATCGACAAGCCCGCGCCGGCAAAGATGGCGGCATTTTGGTCATGCAATGCCTGGACGTAGGTGTCGATGAAGGAATCGATCGGGTCACGTGGCATATGGCCCTTCCAAATTGTTAATCGGGGGAACGGTCACCGTAACACAGTCAAGGGGCGTGTGTCATGCGAGTCTTGTTCATGGCATGCACTGGACGACGTTGGTGCCCGCAAAATTTTCGGAAAGTGCAGATAGCAAGGGTAAAGATATGACGCGAAGAGGCGCGGGTACTGCATAAACCGGATTATCACGCGCTGAAGATGCTGCCAAGAGGTGTTCAGGATGTTGAGGGGGATCTTGCAGGAGTGATGCGCGGAAGCAACGCAGTGAGAAGGTTACAGATTCTGTCGCCGCCTGATGACCACACGAAATTGGTTGCCGTCTCGATCATCCACGAAATCAATCGCTGGGTGTTCCTTCAAGGCCCTCAGGATTCCTGTTCCCAGTCCGCGATACGGGAGCACCTTCGTCGCATAGGAAGTCAGGATCGGATTGCGCATGTTCGAGTTTCCGCTTCGGATGTTGGCAATGGTGAGATTGTTTGGAAGATGGCCAGGACTGATGATCTCTACCCGGTCATCAAACACGAAGATTCGAATGGGTGCTGACACGAAATAGTCTCGGTGAACTAGGGCGTTCGCAAGAAGTTCTTCGAGAACGATTCTGGGAATCTCGATCTCTCCGAGGGAATTAACGCCTTGTCCCCCTTGTTCTCGGCGAAGATTACGAAGTACAAAGCCCAAAGCTTCTTCAAATTGCGTCTCAATCCGCCCCAGAATGTCGGCGCTGTCCAAATAGGTTGTGGCATGGATGTCATTGCCGGGATAACACACGGCCTTGACGTGAAACACGGGAAGAAATACCTGCGGTTCTCTCGCGAACAGAAGAGCCCCAGTTACTGTCAATGCGTCGTTCCTGACAACTCGCATATTCGAAAGCACTTGGCCCAGTGATAGGTTCTGCTCTTCCAATTCTTGCTCGAATCGATTTCTGAAGAAGCGCCGAAAATAATCGAGGTCGATATCCGAAATAGACGTTCCAGGAACAGGGACATCATCTCCGTGCACGAGCAGCGCCGTTTGAAACATCCGCTGCATCTCTTCACGCGCAGTCACTCTCCGTTTGTCGCTGCCACTTTTAACCCAAATCGCCCCATTGTTGTCCATGTACGGCTTGCTGATTCCGTCAGGGATGGTAACAACGATCACGACGCCTGTGGAGATGGCTACGTTTTCGGTCACTGGATTGATCGGCGGGCGCACTAGATTTGAGGCTGCATTTCCAATGAGCTGGTTGAGCCGATCCACGCTCGCAGCATCATGCTCGTGGAGGGTGCCGTCATTCGCGACCCCAAGGAAAAGTTGCCCCCCGCCGGAGTTGGCGAAGGCAACGATTTCGCCAGCCAGGGAAGCAGCGTTAGTGACATCATCTTTAAACTGATGACGGCTGTCCTCACCGCGCGCGACGGTTTCTAGGAGTTCTACTGTTTCCAAATCTGGTAAATCTCCTTTCGCCGCTGGAAAGCCTCACTTCCACCCTCCATGATGCTGACAATTGCCTCCTGGAGTGTAGGAGCGTCAATACTGCCCACAGTGGGTTGAATCGAGTCCTCTGTATAAGCGCAGGCGATTATCTGCTCGGCATCTCCCAGTACGGGAATGTTCGGGTTGTGAGTCGCAAAAATGAACTGCGTCCTCGGTTTGAGCTTGCGCACGAGCTTGATCACATCTTCATAGATCGTCTGGTTGTCCAAGTCATCTTCCGGCTGGTCAATCATTATCACATCGTTTTCATGCTGGCTCAGAACAAACAGGATCAACGCAGAGGCGCGTTGGCCGAGCGAATGATTCTTGAGGTGTTTGCCATGGTATTTAATGGAATATGCATTGGGTACCTGCCAGGTCAGCAATGCACTAAGATTCTCCTGTAGATATTGTTCGAAGGTAGGAGCAGAGGCTCCAATCATCGTCTTAGCTTTGTCGAGCTCCCTATAGAGGCCTGCCCCATCTGTAAAGGAATTGACGAGTTCCCCCAGCGTGGTCTCGCGCAATTTACTTCCACGAAACAGGTCCTTCAAATATCTCAGGAAGGCTGCCTTGTCCCCCTTGTAGTCAATTTCAATTTGCAAAGCGGTCTCTTGCTGATTGATCTTATCCAGCTCCTGTTTGATTAGCTTGAACTCCTGGTGCCAATGATCATTTAGGACAGTAAGAGCAGTTGAAAGCTGCTTCTGCAGCGCGAGTTGCTGCTCCCTCTCTTTGGTCAGAGCCTTGAGGATCTGCGTCGCGCTTTCGATTGCCTTGCGCAGTTTTAGGAATTCATCTGGTTTTATGGCGGTGGCGCCACTCGATTTCAGTTCATCGGACAGCTTTCGGGCAACTTCTGCAAATTCTTCCTTCAGGGCGCTTCTGAGAGAGTCAAACTGCTTTACCTTGCCCTTCAATTCAGTCGATGCGGTTCTTGCCTGAAGAACAACTTTCTTTAGCTCTCCGAAGCCCTTGCCGATGCGGTCGAATATCGTAAACACCTCGGCGAAGAATTGTTGGTTCTGTTTAGTGGTATATTTCGTGCGGCTTACGAAATCGTCAGTGTACCGGCCGATGAAGTCATCGAGCTCTTGGATATATCCGTTGACGAAATCACTAAGGTCTTTGACTGTGCGGCCGTCCTGCTCGAAATCCACCTGCTTTTGAAGCTTTTCCTCTACACCATGCTGCTTGAATATCTTTAGCCGGAACTCGGCATCCTGCTTTTTTGCCTCATATTCCTTTTGCTTCTCGCCGACATCAGCAAGCTTCTGCAGGCGCTGCGTCAGTTCGACAACGGTTTGGCGTTGCTCCGAAATTGACTGCCGGATGTCGGCAAGCTTGTCCCCGACAAGTTTCTCTACCAGATCGGTTTCAAAACCCTGCCCGGTGTTCGATAGATCCTTTTGACCGAAATATATGGGCTTGTGGAGGACAGTTTCTCGAATGTTGATGCCGGGTTGCAGCTTGCCCGCCACATAGACATCCGGCTGTTCGCCAACAATGCGTCGAACTTCATATTCTTGTCCGTGGCGATCAGTGGCGACCAGCGTAATCTTCCCGCCACTCCCTAACCCATTCTTGACCGAGTTTTCCTTGTATTCGCGATCCGCTGCAGTTTTACCGAACGGAATGTCCAGGGCATACCTCATCGCTTCGAGGATCGTTGACTTGCCGCTTCCCCGGATGCCAATCAAGGTATTGAGTTCCGATGAAAAATCAATGGTCCGTCCATCGAGCTTGTCGCCTTCAAAGGCGACGCTTTTCACGTAAGAGTTTTCCTGCTTTGGTGCGGAAGTGGCAACCCGGTTGAGATAGTCGAGAAGAGCGAATTTGACTGCTTCAAAGGTAAACGCACCAATCTTGATATACGTCTGTTTCCCCTTCCCGATATCAGCAATGGATTTACAGTCGCAGCCTTCCAACTCGGCGGGGTACCAGTCGCCCAACCAATTCTTTACTTGTGTTCGTTTGTCATGAGTGGTGACTTTTTGGAAGCCGACGCATCTGTCACGGAACAGCTCGGATTTTGCCAGCTCCGTGATTCTCCCGCCTGAAAGTCCTCCCCACAGGCCATTACTGGCCTCTACGTGAGCGCAGATAAGAAAGTAGTCTCGTCCAAATTTGTCGAGTTCGCGGATAGTTTCGTTGAGATCATGATTCGATCTGCCGTTCTCATTCTCAAAATTGGCCTGCCCGGCGAAAGTCACATTAAGAAAGCTCTGGACGTAGTCGGCATTTTCCTTGTTGATGATCCATTCAGCGCTAAAAACAACGAGGGTATGGATGCCATTTGATCCGTCTTTGACAGACAGCTCTAAGCCCGGCAGCACAAAAATCTCTTCTTTTCGAGCAGCTTTTGCCATGGCTCGAAAATCTTCTCGGTCAAACTTGTTGTGGTTCGTGATAACAGCAACACGTATGCCTGCTTTTTTCAAAGCCGCGATGTACTCCGAAACAAAATAATTTCGGTCGCCCGGATATGAAAACTCCTTATCCGCGAGGGTGTGCATATGGAAATCAGCACGAAGCCATGTTGAGCCTTGCTTAAAAAGTGCGGAGATCGGTGCTGGGCTGGTCATAGCGAGCTCCCCTTGGCTTTTTCCGACTGGGGGGATTGATCTGTCACATATTTCTCGGCCGCCTCACGTACGACCCATGCAATCGAAACTTTTTTCTCTTTTGCTAGGTTTTCGAGGACGCGATACAGTCTGGGCGGGAATGTGATGGAAGCTCGGGGTTGGCGTCCCTGCTTCGCTTTGTCTTTACTATGCCGCTTTTCAGTCATTCTAGTGCCTCTTGATGTATGCACCACGCTACACCGTGGGGGTGCATAAAGCAATCTTGGGGTTTAACTCTTCAAGTTTTGAAGCGATATGCAGTCCGTTGTCGATGAGTTCGGGCGAGAGAAGCGGCGCTCGCGGTGGCGCGGTCAGAGGGGCTGAACATAAATGTTCGCGTCTCTCTCAGGATAGCTCTCATAGAAATGCTCAAACACAGCCGAGCATTTCTGTTTGTAAAGGTCGGTCGAGTAGGCACGCGGCAACCCTGCATCGAGCGCGTCTTTGATGGCATCCTCGACACGCGCGCGGGCTGATTGGCGCTTTCGCCAGTCGAGAACGAGCAGCTCTTTCAATCGTTCCAATAACTGCTTCGCCACTTTCTTCACCTCGGAGCGTTCCTCTGTGCTCAATTCCGGCGCGGGACGGGTCAGGATGTCGAAAACCACCAATTCTTCCTCGGTCATGTGTTCGCGGACATGCCGATGTTCCTCTTCGCTCAGTGTGCGGCTTAAAGCGAGGAGTTCGTTGAATAAATCCTCAATGTTCCGGCTCCCGGCGTTATAGGACTCGATGAGTTCCTCGAACTTCTCCTGGAAGTCCGCCCTGGTTTTGTTGAGGCGTACTAGCTTTTCGATCTGGGCCCGGATGGCGGCCTTGAGTACCTCAAGATCGGTGTTTTTGTGTTTGGCCTGCTTGAACCGTTTGCCCAGCGCCTCAAAATCGATTTTCGATAAATCCATCACCGGCGCGGGTTTGGATGGCATCGCAACACCCGTAATGGAGGCGTCCAGCAGTTTGCCGATGTCGCCCGTCACCCCGGAAATGTCCGCCGGATTCGGATTCAGCTTGGCGCGGATCGCTCCCGCTATGGATGCAAGGCAGGCGACCACGCTGGCAAACTCCAGTGCCGTCGGGTCGGGCTTGACCGCGTTATAAAGCGTGCCGACGAGTCGCTCATGGCCGAGATACTCCCGCCGGAGAGGGTCGGGTGAGATCAGCGCGTCCACCGCGTCGTCAATCCGTGCGAGTCGTTTCATGTCACCGGCAGGCAGTTGCTCGATTGCGGCCAACACCACGCCTTTGCTGGCGCAAAAAAGCGTTGCCGCGTCCACGGATTGCCGCAAAGCGACGACAAGCTCCTTCTTGTCTTTCACCGGTGTCTTGCCGCCTTTGCCCGCGCCATAAATGGCTAGGGCTTTTTCGAGGGAGGCGAAGACGTTTGCGTAATCCACGATCACGCCGTTGTGCTTGCCGGGGAAAACACGGTTTGCCCGCGCGATGGTTTGCATCAGCGTGTGATTGCGCATCGGCTTGTCGAGATACACGGTGGAACAGCTCGGCGCGTCAAAGCCGGTCAGCCACATGGCACATAGGAACACCAGCCGGAGAGGGTCGCTCGGATCTTTGAACTTCTCGTCCAGGGCCTCATTGTTCATCCGCTGGCGGTGCGGCACGATGTCGAGGAATTGGGCCTGCATCTGTGCGACTTCGTTCTGCCCCGGCGATACGATTAGCGCCATGTCCGTCGTTTGGAGCAGTTGTAATCGCGCGCGCAGCGACTGCGTCTTCGTATCGGTCAGGTCGTGGCGCGACAGTTCCTTCTGCGCCCGGCTCGTTTCCTCGGTCCAATACTTCCGCACCTTGTTGTACATTTTGAGGGCGGTGGCTTTGTCAATGGACACCACCATTGCTTTGCCGATGAAACCACGCCCCAGAAAATTCAGCACGATGTCCTGGGCAACCGTTTCCAGACGGTCGTCGCGCGTCAGGATGTGGTATTGCCTGCCCAGCTCGCGTTCGAGCTTTGTTTCTTGCTCGGAATCCAGCTGCGCGGCTTCAATGAGGTTATAAATGTCCTCATTCAGGTCGGGATTCACCAATTGCAGCTCCGGAGTGCGGTTCTCGTAAAAGAGCGGGACGGTCGCGCCGTCCTCGACCGACTGCTGGAAGTCGTAGATCGAAACGTAATCCCCGAAAATGTCTTTGGTCCGTTCCTCGCCAGCGATGAGCGGCGTGCCGGTGAAGGCGACGAACAGCGCCTTCGGCAGCGCCGCGCGCATGTTAAGCGCCAGGGTGTCGTACTGGCTGCGGTGTGCTTCGTCCGTGAGCACAATCACGTCGGGCCGGTCGCAGAGCAGTTCCGGACTTTGGAATTTGTGGATGAGGGTGAAGACGTAACGATGATTTCCACGCAATAGTTCCCGCAAGTGCGCGCCGCTCTCAGCGTGGCACTGATCGCCTTCGGCCTCGCTGACCGCGCCGGACGATTTGAAGGTCTTGGCAATCTGGTCGTCCAATTCCACGCGGTCGGTCACCACAACAAAGGTCCAGTTGCCCTGCACTCTTCGCAGAATCTTTTGTGCGAAGAACACCATCGAGAAGCTCTTGCCGCTGCCCTGGGTCTGCCAGAACACGCCGCCACGTCCGTGGCCGGACTCGCGGGCTATGAGCATCGCAGCGATGGCGTTGTTGACGCCGAGATACTGGTGGTTCTGGCCGATGATCTTGACCAGCCCGGCCTTGTGTTCGGAGAAGAGCGTGAAATTCTCCACCAGATCGAGCAGCCGAGTTTTATCGCAGGTGCCGCGAAGCATCACTTCCAGTGACACGCGGCGGGGTTCGTCTTCGCGCTCGATGCGCTTCCACTCGAAGAACCGCTCCCAATCCGCCGTGAGAGAGCCGACACGGCTGTCCGTGCCGTTGGAGGCGATGAGTAGCGCATTGAACCAGAACAGCGCGGGGATTTCCTGCTTGTAGTGCGTCAGGTTTTCGTCGAAGGCCGCGCGAGCAGGTACGCCGGGCTTTTTCAGCTCGATAACCACGAGGGGCAGACCGTTGATAAAGCCCACCAAGTCCGGACGGCAGGTGTAGAGTGCGCCGGTAACGCTGAACTGGCTGACAAGCAGGAAATCATTCGCCTCCGGGTTTTGCCAGTCAATCACCCGCAACCGCTCGGTCTTCTGGCCGCCGTGTTCGCGATCCGGTAGAGAAACGGTGATTCCTTCCTTGAGCAGCGAATAGACTTCACGGTTTGCCCCCGCAAGAAGCGTGGCTGACCGGTCACGGGTTAATTCCTCTATTGCGGCAGTGACCGCCTCTGGCGGAAGCGTAGGATTCAAACGCTCCAGTGCCGCACGCAGCGGTGGAACCAATACCACCTCGCCTTTTGTATCGCGGCCAAGCGTGCCTCCCGCCCCGAAGACCTCTTCAGAAGCGGACGCCGTTTGCCAGCCAAGTTCCGCAAACAACCCGATGGCGGGCTGCTCGACCAGTTGGTCTTCGGTGTAAGCGTGGGGCATATCTCAGGCCGCCCCAATGTTTAGCTGTCCCGAGAGTAGACGGGGCAGCAGCAAGTCGCGCGTCCTGCGAAGATTTTGGATTTGGCGGTTGAGAGTCTCTCTCTGGGCGTGCAACGGCCCCGCAACTTCACCGTATTTAAGGACAAACTCTCGCGGCGGAAGCAGAATCAAAAAGTTGGAAATTGTGTCCTTTGTAAGGGCTTCCCGTGTAGCACCACCTTGTGCGAGCCCGAGGAGCTTCTGCTTATTTTGATCATTGTTGATGGTATCCAGGAGGTAATAGGGGCTCATGCATTCAGGATTCGCCCGCACGATGGCAACATGCTGATTCACTCGCGCAGGCAAAATGTAAGAGGGTACCAAGGAACATCGGGCGACTGAGGCTCCGGTGATGTTCAGAAGGACATCGCATGGTTCTACGGCTACATTGTCGAGTTGAGCCGCCTGTTCGTCGTCGATGAAGGCTAGGTTAGAGAACTCAAATTGGTAGTCGTAGATGTTAAGACTACGAATTAAGCTCATACCTGCGGCCTTATAGGCTTCCTTGCCGCCGCGTGGTGTGGCTCCACTGCCGATCTTTGTCGTTAGATCCTTCAATGCCGCCACCTCCCAACCCAGCGGAATATCGCCAAGGGAAGAGGCGATTCGCTTAAGCTTTTCGTGCCCAGGAAACCGAAACTGGACGAACCACTCATGGTATAGGGCGCGGGCCGTCTCTTCCAAAATCCGAATCCGTCGCCGGTTGTTCTCCATCAGTTCGTCGTAGGCCGCTAAGATGCCCGCTATCCGCTGCTGCATTTGAAGGGGAGGAATGCGGAAATCGAATGTGAGCAACTTGTCAACGCTCAGGTTGTCCTGCGTAGTGCCGCGCGACGCGCTCTGCATCTGGAGCTTGAGGGTGTCGATGAAGTATTTGATGAAGCGAACATCTGCTTTCACAGGTTCGGCCACAAAACCGACGATGCTGTCTGGAAAGCAGCCAGGAATTCCGAGAATCGCGGTTTCAGCAATGTTTGCGGCGATGGTTATGCAGAGCGTACCAGGCTGCCAAAGTTTGCTCTGGGCAAGCCCCTTCTCACTGTAAGTTTGCGAGTATTCAGTCAGGTGGAGACTGGCCGCCTTAATATCCCCGGTTTGGAAAAATGGGTACTTGCCGCCGTAAAGCGATGCTTCATTACGTGGACGATGCCGCGACTTTCCCCTTCCAACAAAGCCCAGTTCATCAAGGCGGTGAGGCTTCCACTCAGTGTTCGCCATCGTCATGCCCCCAGAATCTCTGCCACATTGCTGGCGATGGTTTTCTCAAGTTCGCGGGCCTGGGCGTTGAGGACTTCGAGTTCCTCATTCATCGTTTCGAGTTGTTCCTTAAAATCCTCATCGCTCACAGCTTCGCCTGGGGCAACACCCACGTAACGGCCTGGATTTAGAGACCAGCCTTGCGCCTCAATCTCCTTGAGCGTCGCGCCTTTACAGAGGCCCGGAATATCTGCGAACTTCGGTTTTCTGCCGAAGATTTCTTCCAGCTTCGTCTTGGCCGCGTCGCCGCCGAGTGTGAAGTCTAGTTCCTCGCCGCGATAGAGGCGAACGAGGTTGCCTATGAAGCTGATTTGCGCGGGCGTCCAGTCGCGGTGTGCGCGGTCGATTTGCCGGTAGATGTGCCGTGCATCGAGAAACAGCACCGTGTCGGCGCGAGGCGTCTTTGCTTTTCCCTTATCTAAGAACCATAACGTGCAAGGGAGAGTGACGGTATAAAACAGGTTCGGTCCGACGGCAACCATCACGTCCACCGCGCGGGCTTCGATAAGCTGACGGCGGAGTTCCAGTTCGGAACTGCGGGCATCGGCGGCAGAGTTGGCCATCACGAATCCGGCGCGGCCGTGGTCATTCAGCGCGGAATAGAAAAGCTGTATCCAGATGTAGTTGGCGTTGTCGGGGCGCGGAAGTCCGAAAGGGAAGCGTCGGCGGGGGCCTACGGAGTCTTTCAAGCGTTCCTTGTCCACGGCGTTGACGTTGAACGGTGGATTGGCGAGGACGAAGTCGAACTTGCCGGTCGCCTCGTGCGGGTCGTCGTAGTAGCTGTTGACGTTTCCGCCGTGTCGGATTTCACCTTCCAGCCCGTGTACCGCGAGGTTCATACGGCAGAGACGGCCGGTTTCGTCGGTTTTCTCGACGCCGTGAATGGACAGTTCCGATGAAGGATTTTTCTTGTGCTCGGAGACGAAGCGCGCGGATGAGACGAACATGCCGCCAGAACCGCACGCGGGATCGAGGATGCGGCCGTGATACGGTTCGATCACTTCGGTGAGAAGGCGGACGATGGCAGACGGGGTGTAAAACTCGCCTCCCCCCTGCCCTTCGGTCATCGCAAACTCACCGAGAAAATATTCGTATATCCGCCCAAAGGCGTCGTAGTCGAGCGTAGAGGGAATTTCCGAGACCTTTTTCAGCAGTTCCTTGAGGAGCGTACTGGTGAAAAGGTTGTAGGTCTTGGGAAGGACACCAGCGAGCTGAGAATTGTGCTTCTCGATGTCGCGCATCGCGTCATTGATGGCTTTCCCCACGTCGGCAGCTTCGGGCAGTGCCAGAAGATGGTCGAAGCGAGCAGCGGGCGTGAGGTAAAGCACTCCATCAGCCTGGTACGCGCCGGGGTCGTCCAGGCGCGAGCCGCGTCTCGACGAGGCGGAGGTTTTATTCAGCTTGGCGTGCTGTATGGCAAATCGGACTTCGGCGAAGCGCAGAAAGATGAGGCCAAGGACGGGCTGGGAGTATTGCGCTGCGGTGAGGCCGGAGTTGGCGCGGAACTGGTCTGCGGCGTCCCAAAGGCGTTTTTCGAGCGTGTTGTTAGCGGTGTCTTTTTCCGATGGAGCTATCCACTGCATGCGTTAGTCCGCTCCATGTACAGCATCTGTTTTCTTTGTGTTAGATCGAAAATAGGAACGATTCCCTAATCGTTATACCTTCCTTTTGCCTTTCGTGTCACTTTCCAAAACAGCCTCCCAGGGCGGAAGACGTTACCCCCTGCCCGTCTGTCGGCCGCGCGTTGCCGCAGCGGCGGCATTCTGCGCGGTGATAAGCGCATAGCCTTCGTCGTGAAGCCGCGCGCGCGCCTGGGCCTTTGCGCTGACTTCAAGCAGCTTGTCTGCGATGTCTTCAATGCTGTGGCCGCGTTGTGCGGCCATGAGGCACCAGAAGAAATCCGCCATGCTGCGGTCTGGTCCCTGCCCCTCCTTTGAGGGCGGCGCAGCCCGGACGCAGCGCTCATAGTCCGGCCAGCTGCGCTCGCTGCTCAAGCGGCTGTGATTGCTGGCAGGTTTGAACCGAACCACGGTGGGGGCGGGATCTTCGGGAGCCACAAGGCCGAGGGATTCCAGTGCTTCTGGTGATGTAGTGTGCCCTGGGACCGCATCGATGATTACGACCTTCGGAAAATTGCCAATGTATTTGGCTTTGAAGTTGGATGTGCCGGCCAGGCGGACAGAACCGGTGGCCGAAGAATCGGCGGTGACCTGTTTTTTAACCCGGCGGGTGAAGTCTTTCCTGTCCTGGTCACTGGCAAATTTGGGAACAGCAATCCACGCTTGGTGATTGCCGGGGCTGGTGCGAACGATGAGGAACGCAACGGGATGCACGTGGTCTAGTTTCGCCTCAGTCAGGTCATCAAGCTGTATGAACGCTGAGGTTTCGCTCATGGGCCGTACCATAAGATTGCCCCCTGCCCTTGCGTGGCCTACGACATTTCCGGTTTTGTCCAGGAGGTCGCAGTCGTCCAGTTTCGCAGCGACCCGAATCATCGCGGGCAACACCTTGCGAAGATCCTCGGGCGAATAGGCTTTACCCCATTGAATATCGTTGTTGATGTCGGTTTTGGAGACGTGAATCTTGTTCGCCCATACGCTTGCGAACGTATCAATCATCCGTAACGCTTCGCTCACTGCTTCCGGCACCGCCCCTCCCCTTGCAAGGTCGGCCTTGTTTCGCAGAGCCGATCATGGAAGGAGTGCGCAGACGATAGCGACATGTTTTCCAACATGCAACCAGTCATGCACAGAGCGCATATTCCAAAACTACATATAGACCCACTACCCCCCCGTGTTTCATGGGATAGTTGAGAAAGGGTCTTCCCTTTCTCAGGAAGCCGAAAGCCCTTGATGGGCTTGAGCTTCCAAGTCTTGATTTTTATCGGTTCGGGTTATCGGGAACGGTTTTGCTGTTAGAGATGTTATGAATACTTAAGTTAAAGAAGTTAAAGGGTGCTTGAACGTCGGATCACCATGGTTCTTCAGTGTGTTGCGGAAGACCGTTGTTCCTGATGTCCCGAACAAATGTTCCTGATGTCCCGAAGCATGTGTTCCTGATGTCCCGATGTTTTGTTCCTAATAACCCGATTCGTGCATTGGATCAGTCAGTTATCCACAGGCGGGAATGCTCGGAATCGCGTAATTTGAGGGCGTTCCTGATGTCCCGAATGATTATTGCTAGTCGGTTGATATTGCTCGAAACCCGATTGAAGTGGACTGCTTCCATCGGGTTATCGGGAACGCTAGGAGCTGAGCTGATATTTATTTCTTTCGTGATGCGTGCGGACAAAACCGTAAAAGGCTGCCTCGTAATCGGTGGGCTCACGAGTCGGGTCGTCATTGAGCCAGCCGTCGTACTCCTCTTTCAGGGTGTAGATGTCCCAGCCAGGAAAGTCCGTGCGTATACGCATAATAGTCCGGTCAGACAATTGGCGCGTGAGTGGCCGCAACAGGGGTAACGATAGCGCGGATGGAACGGGGGCTTCGTTATCGCGCTTCTGGCTTGGAACTGGTGAACGGCGCGGCGTTGCCTTCCACTGTTCGATTTCAGACTCGCTGACGCAGTCGCGGCGAACCATATGTATCAGGGGCTCGCCATCGCTGCCCTGGGTTGTGGCGAGCCAGAATCCGGGTATTTCGTTGCGCGCTACGATGCGTTGCACCTCGAACTTGAAACGGCGATATGTACCTTCGGCTCCGGACTTATCAAATAGCGTGTGCATGGAGATGGCGAATCCATCCGCGGCATTTCCGCCAGCGTGCTTACGGGCCACGCGGTAAAGCCAGCGCTCGCGCCCGCCGGTGATCGAAAAGTATGCCGGGTCAATCGCAAGCACGCCGCCGTCTTCCATAACACCGCGATAGAACCACTCCGAAAGCGTAAGGCTGAGCCCCCTACTCTCTTTGGTCACCGAATCAAGGAGATCGTCCCATTGGTCGATCCAGCTGAACATGGTGCGCTTCTGGCCACGGTTAACGCGGATGTTGGTATTAACGATGGTGGATTTCAGGCGCTCCAGTCCGTCACGAAGCTTGAGATAGTCTGTTCCTCCAGTTGAACGGCCGATCGCTCTGAGAAGGTCGTGCGGCTGGAACTTGATTTCGCGTGGAATATCATTGACGCCACGGTTTTTCATGTCGCAGAGAATGGAGGCGGCCCAAATCAGAATGTCGGCGTCCCAGATCGTTGCCATGCCGAAGTCCTGGTGCGGCTGAACTGTGACAAATATGCCGTCGTTCTCGTTGTTGTATTCGATAGGTTTCATCCGCTTGGACTTGGAAAGCGAGAAGAAGGGCCGCTCCATCGTGTCGCGCTGATCGCGAAACCGCAGATCGACGATGGACGGCAGGAACAGGTCAAACTGTGGGTTGTAGAAGCGGCGAGTCCTCATTCATCGGTGCGGCGATTGGGGGTTGTCCGTACTTTTCAAAAAGCAGATTAAGCGCTTCTGCCGCAAAATCACCCTGTGAGCGGTCGTAGTCAAGCGCTAACTGAGCGAGCTGTTTTCGTACTGCAGGATCTACCCAATGGGTGATGGCAACCTTTCCATAGCGACTTTGTGTGCGTGGCTGTGCCACGGCAGGAGGCGGCTCCTGCACGCTAGGCACCACAGGTACCGTGGCGGCTTTGGGAGGATAGCGTCTTGTGGCGTTCTTCTCTTCCATTGACCGAAAACCGGCCATGAAGTCCACGGGGGTCTTCTTGCTGCTCACGCGGCCTCCTGCTTACGAGCTGACAAACCAAGCAGACCGCTGACCCAATTGAAGAGCTGCGCTACTTCTTGCGCTGCCTTGCCGTCGGGTTCGAATTCCTGTGCAGTCTGACCTGCTATCAGGCAGCGGTTGAATGCGACCCGGTCTCCGAACCGAACAGGTGAGACTTGGAGCTTGAACTGCTCCGTAATAGCTCTCGCCGCTTCGTCGGCTACCGTTGTGTGCGGGGACACTCCATTGAGGACGGCGTAGGTTGGCTTCTTCACGTGTTCCAAAAGGTTAGCCGTCTTGCGGAGCGCTCGTAAATCCATGATTGAGGGCTGGCATGGCACAAGGATAAGGTCGGCAGAGCGGCTGGCGTCCAATGCCGTCCCCTCGCTGTGCGGAGCGGTATCGAGTATGAGAACGTCAGTTCCAATGCTTTGAGAATGCTCGATAACCTTCGGGAGACGCGAAGGAGGAATTGCCATAACACCCGGGTCTTCGGTCGCCCTGGAGTCCTTCCACTCCGCTGCCGATGCCTGGGGATCAAGATCCAGCAGAACCGTGTTGTAGCCAGCGGCAACGAAGGCGGTCGCCAGGTGGATTGCGAGCGTCGTCTTGCCTACGCCGCCCTTCTGGCTTATCAATGCAATTGTGCGAATGGTGTTCTCCCCTTTTGGTTCTCCATACCAGACGCCTGATTTTTTGCAATCTTATTTGCAAGTTGTCAAGCAAACATGTTTGCAAGATGTCTTGATGGCTTCTCTGCGTTATGCCTTGTTGCCTTTCAATCTTCCCATCATGTTGGTTTGTTAGATTTGCTACTTGTAATCTTGCTTGCTTGTTTACCTGTTGACTTGCTGCCTTTGTGGCATGCTGCATTGTTGCCAGTGAAGCTCTATGACGTGCTGACTTGCTTGATTGTTTGCATGTTGGCTTGTTTACATGCTGAATTGTTGGCATGGCAATGGACGCAAGGTGACAAGAAAGCCGGGCAGGGGTCAACCCATATACACTGCCCGTCTTATACTTGACTCATGTGTGGCCGCTATCGCAATACCCGGAAGAAGGAGATTCTCGCGGAGTTCCTTAATGCAGAGGGCGACGTTGACTGGAGCCCGCACTACAACGTTGCTCCAGGTCAGAGTGTACCTGTCGTCCGGCAAGACGCGGCCCAGCCGGTGCGCTCGCTGTCGCTCATGCGCTGGGGGTTGATTCCTTTCTGGGCTAAGGACGCCAAAACCGGATACAAGATGATTAACGCCAGAGCGGAAACGATTGCCGAGAGGCCTGCGTTCCGGGAGCCCCTGGAATCCCGCCGTTGCCTGATACCCGCAGACGGGTTCTATGAATGGGCCAAGAAGGGAGGGGAGAAATCTCCGTACTGTTTCACCCTTGCGGATGATTCAGTATTCGGGTTCGCCGGTATCTGGGATCGGTGGAGAGACCCCAAGAAGGAGCTGGTCGAGACATGCTCGATCATCACGACTTCAGCGAACGCGCTGGTATCGGAAATTCATGACCGCATGCCCGTCATTCTGGAACGTGAGAACTACGATATCTGGCTTGACCCCGGCTTCGGAAGGGTAGGAGACCTCCTCGATTTGCTCAAGCCGTACCGGGCCGACTCCATGCGCCGATACCGCGTCAGCACTCGCGTCAACTCGGTGTTGAATGACGATCCAGCCTGCGCCGAGGAATACAATCCGCAAATGTTGTTTTAAGGGCAGAGCTTCCCTCAAGCTGAGCTTTTTCCGAGCGGGGAAGTTTTGGTTCCAACTTCTGAAGGTAACTATTGCGTTACGCCCAAACTGGCCCTAAGCTGGATACCTGCATAAGCGTTGATGATCCCTCTCAGCCAAGAACGAGCTGATCGCCTTGTCACTCTTGCGAAGCAGCGCATTAGCGCCAATCTACTGCCCGCCGAACTCAAGGTGCTCAATGAGTCCGCCAATTCTGACGATCCCCCAATCCCGGATGCTCAGCAACCCCAACCACAGGTCCGGCCCGAGTTCCTCCGCTGGCTTTTGACTGATAAGGAAGCCGCTGATTCCATCGACTCCAAAGGCATCCGGATTGTGTCCGCGACGATCTCCGGGCAGCTTGACCTGAGTTTCTGTAGGGTCTCTCCCATCTTGGTCTTCCGTCACTGTACCTTTGAGGAAGAATTGCTATTGTTGCACTCTGAGTTGCGCGGACTCGTCATAGATACTTTCAGTACCTCGGTAGGCATTGTCGCCCACGGAGCCATTCTCCATGGGCCTCTTATGCTGGGAAATGGATTCCAATCGTCTGGTTCTGTTGATTTCCACAGCGCGCGCATCGAGGCTAGCGTCCAATGCACGGGTGCATTTCACTCGGCTCACGGCCATGCACTGAGCTTGGAAAGCGCAAGCATCCGGGGCGACGTCGTTTTCACAAATGGCTTCCAATCCTCGGGAGAAATCCGCTTGCTCGGTACCGAGATCGACGGGGACCTCAACTGCGACGGCGCGTCTCTCAGCGCGATGACGGATGGCAGAGCGCTATCGCTCGACCGCGCACATATACGAGGCAATGTATTTTTCCTTAATTCAAGTTCTTCTGCGACACTCTCAATGCCTGGGGCTCAGATTGGAGGGCAGCTCAATTGCCACGGCTCCGTCTTTACCGCACCTGAAACTGCCTTGGTCCTGGATGGCGCAGTTATCCAAAGCGGTGTTGACCTTGAAGGGTTGAAATCGTTGGGCGAACTTCGTCTTGTCGGGGCCCACATTGTTGGTCAATTGAATTGCTCAAACGCCGTTCTAGGCGCGACGGGCAGGGCGCTATCACTTGACCGAGCAAATATTCAGGGCAGCGTTTTCTTTCGCTGCTTAGAGTCATCCGGTGCTATTCGGATGTCTAATTCACAGATCGAGCACAATCTCGATTGCCGAGGCGCAACTCTTACGGACCTCTATTGCGCCAACATGAGACTTCGCGGCGACCTCATATGGACCAGTATCCAGAAACCAGAACAGACCCAACTTAATCTCGCGGGGGCATCCATGCGCAACCTCCGCGACGATAGGAACAGTTGGTCGTCTCCAGGTAAGCTCATTCTCGATGGCTTGGTCTACGAAGAATTATCTTGGCATCCAGCCTCCAGTCCTGAGCAATTGGCCATCAATAACTTATCTGGGGAACTCCCAATCAATGCGAACGAACGAATCGTATGGCTCAGGCTCCAGCCATTGGATTACCAAGCTGAGCCTCAACCTTGGATACAGCTTTCCAAGCTTCTCGACGCCAAGGGAGACCGGAAAGGTGCCAAGCACGTTATTTTTGCGTTGCGCCAAGAACAGGCCAAGCAATACCGGCCTGTTCATCGTTTCTTGAGTGTCCTAGTAGCGCTGCTCGAAGAAAACCCTCTCCGTGTATTGTGGTCCCTTACGATACTGATTGTTTTGGGAACACTTTTGTTCTGGAACGCGGAGCGCGGCGGCGCCATGGTTCCTAGGGACAGAGAGGCATATACAGCCTGGGCGCAGGGGAAACCGTACGGGAGCGGGTATCCCAAGTTCCAGCCGATCATTTATACCGTTGAGAATGCGTTGCCCCTCGTCAAACTTGGCCAAGACGACAAATGGGCTCCTGATCCCAGTCGCCGTCCGGCATATTACTGGCTCCTAGCCGGTTTCCGTTGGTTCCTCATCTTCTTTGGTTGGTTTCAAGCCACACTTCTAGCCACAGCCATTGGCGGTAGATTCAAACCATGATGTGCGAACTATCGGCGGGAACAAAGCGGGCAATGGCAGGAAAAATCCAGTGGCGCTTTGTGTCGCTCAATGAAAATCATGCGACCGGACATCGACCTCGCTGGTTTCCATTGAACGAACGCTATTGGCCTTCACCGAGACCACATTCTCCTGGTTCTGAAGTTTCCCCTCAACTATCAAGAACTTGGCATTGGTCACGATGCGGCGATATTGCTCATAAACACGAGGTGTCACAATCGCGTTGGAAATCCCCGTCTCATCTTCCAGACTCAAAAATACAAACCCCTTGGCCGTCGCCGGCCTTTGGCGTGCAATCACACAGCCTGCGATGCGGGTCTTGCGTCCGTGCGGGAATCTTTGCAGATCGCGCGCGCAAGTAATGCCCATTTCGGAGAGGGCAGTCCGGTGATAGGCCATCGGATGCGGCCCCACGGTGACACCTGTGCCGTGGAAATCCGCGGCGAGGCGTTCATCAATGGTCATCTGGGCGAGGGGTAACTCTTCGTCCTGCTCCGGTAAATCTTCCAACAACTCCCCCGCGGGGGTGCCGACGTATTCCACTTGCCAGAGCGCATCGCGGCGATGGATTCCTTCGCCCAGCGAATTCAGCGCGCCGATTTGCGCCAGCATCTTCAGATCGCTCTTGTGCAGCCCCGGTACGCGCAGCGCCAGATCTTGGATGGAATCAAAAGGCTTGTTGCGGCGTGCCAGCAGCAAAGCTTCCGCCGCTTCTTTCCGTAATCCTCTGGCGTAGAGCAACCCCAGGCGCAGAGCGAAGCGTTTGGCATCCTTATTAATACCCGCTTCATCTTGGGCCTCCGGCTCCAGCGTGCAGAGCCAGCCGGAGTGCAGCACGTCGACGGGCTTAACGCGCAGCCCGTGCAGCTGTGCGTCTTTCACCAGCGTGGACGCGTTGTAAAAGCCCATCGGCTGGTTGTTGAGCATGGCGGCCGTGAACGCTGCCAGATAGTGGCACTTGAGATAGGCGCTGGCATAAGCTATCAGGGCAAAGCTCGCTGCGTGTGATTCCGGAAATCCGTACAGCGCGAAAGACGCGATTGATTCGATAATCTGCTCCTGGGCGTCGGGGAGAACGCCGTTGGCCGTCATGCCCTGGCGCAGCTTTGCTTTCAGTTCCGTCATCCGTGCCTGCGAGCGACGCATCCCCATTGCCCGGCGCAATTCCTCCGCCTCACCGCCGCTGAAATTGGCGATGATCATCGACATGCGAATCAACTGTTCCTGAAACAGCGGCACCCCGAGTGTGCGCCTGAGCACCGGCTCCAGCAGCGGGTGCGCGTAGGTGACCGCTTCCTTGCCCTGGCGGCGCTTCATGTACGGGTTCATCATCTTGCCGACGATGGGTCCGGGGCGGATGATGGCGACCTGCACCACGAGGTCGTAGAAACGCGCGGGACGGTTGCGGGGCAGGGCAGACATCTGCGCACGGCTTTCGACCTGAAACATTCCCACCGTGTCAGCACGTGTGAGCGTGCGGTAGACCTGCTCGTCGTCTTGCGGGAGCTGGGCGAGGTCGAGCGGCTCTTTGTAATGCTCAGGGACCAGTTCGAGGCAATCTTCGAGCACGGCCATCATGCGCAGGCCAAGCAAATCGACCTTGATGATTTTCATGTCGGCGCAGTCTTCCTTATCCCACTGGATGACGGTGCGCCCCTCCATTGCCGCCCGCTCCAAGGGGACAACCTCGTTCAAGTGCCCGGCGCAGATCACCATGCCGCCCGAGTGCTGGCCAAGATTGCGCGGAAGGTCTTGGATACGCTCGCAGATATCCATGTAGGTGGCGATGCGGCGATGCCGGATGTCAAGACCCGCCGTCCGAAAACCGTGGCGCAGCGTGTCGGTCGGGCCTTTCCATTCCCAGGCGCCCACCAGCTTCGTCAGGCGGTTCAGCGTTTGTCCATCAAAGCCCAGCGCTTCGCCCACGTCGCGCGCGGCGGATTTCTCACGATAGGTGACGACGTTGGCGGTGATAGCAGCTCCCAGCTCGCCGTAGCGCCGATACACATATTGAATGGCGCGTTCGCGCGGTTCGGGGCTCGGCAAATCCAGGTCAATGTCCGGCCATTCGCCTCGTTCCGCAGACAGAAAACGCTCAAAGAGCAGATCCATACCGACCGGATCGATGGCGGTAATGCCCAGCGCATAACACACGACGCTGTTGGCGGCGGAGCCGCGGCCCTGGACAAGAATGCCCTCCCGCCTACAGAACTGCACGATGTCCCAGACGATGAGGAAGTAGCCCGCCAGCTCCAACTGGCCGATCAATGCCAATTCACGTTGGGCTTGTTTCTTCGCCTTTTCAAAGAGCTTGGCGTCCCGCTTCGGCAGGTAGCGATTGCGCACGCCTTCCTCGGTGCGCTTTTCCAGAAACGACTGCATGGTATCGCCGTCCGGCACCTGGTAGCTCGGAAAGCGGTACCCCAGGTCGCGCATCTCGTAGGAGAGGCGCTGGGATAGCTCCATCGTGTTGTGGATGGCTTCCGGCAGGTCGCGGAACAATTCCTGCATTTCATGGGGGGGACGCAGGTGACGCTCGGAATTCACTGCGAGCAACCGGCCCGCCGTCTCCAGCGTGCAGTGGTGTCGGATGGTGGTGAATACATCCATGACTTCACTATCCTGGGCGGTGGCGTGATTGACACCATTGGTTGCGAGCAGCGGCAGGCCCAATGTCCGCGCAATCCGGACAGCTGCCTGGTTGCGGTGTTCCTCGGCGCGGTCGAAGTGGCGTTGCAATTCGACATAGACATTCCGGGGGCCGAACAGGTTCACGAGTCTTTTGACTTCGCTCACACCTTCGTCGTATCCGCCACGCGAAAGGGCAGAGGCGAGTGGCCCTTCGTCGCCTCCTGTAAGACAGATCAGGCCCTCGCTATGCTCCTGAATCTCCATCAGCGTCGCAGCCCCTTCGGCCTTCGTATCTTCGCGCAACTTGTAGCGGGTAATCAGGCGGCACAGGTTCTGGTAGCCGGTGACGGACTCGGCGAGTAACGCAAAGCGCACCGGCTCAGCCGGCACGCAATGCGGAACCCACTCGGGCGGACGAACTCGCTCTCCCGCATCGATCACCGCGACTTCCGCGCCGATATGCGCGCGCGGGCCCAGCTTTTGCCCCGCGATATGAAAGCGCGGTGCACCGTAAAGGCCGTTGCGGTCGAGCAGTGCCATCGCGGGCATTTGCAGCTCGGCGCAGCGGGCCATGAGAATTTCTGGCAGGGATGCGCCTTCTAAGAAGCTGAACGCCGAGCGGGCATGAAGTTCTACATACATCGTTATTCCTCAGTCGTAGAGTGCGGTCAGATACCAGCAGCCAGCACCAGGGTCATAAGCGACGCGGCAACAGAATCGTTCCTGTTCACCGAGTGCTACGTCCCACTCCTCGCGGCACCACTGCTGATGCGTCCACCAAGCGCCGCTTGCCTTCCACGGACCGGACGCCTGGAAAACGGGGAGCTTTTCCCCATCGAGAAACAGCGCTGCCATCCGCGAATCCTGCATTTGCACCCGCACCGCGCGCGGCGGGCGCACCATGCGTAGCGCAGATATGTGAATTCCATTTGGGGAAGCCTGCGGACGAGGGCCTGTGTCGGGAAGGAAAGGGGCCATGCGGAAGGCATCGGGACGATGAGTGTCTAGAAGCTCGGGGGCACCGACCCTATCTTCGCCGAGCAGTTTGCGCAGCCGCGCCAGCAAGACTTCCAGCCGCCCGGCTTCGGGAGTCTGGGGAACGAACAAGCCTTGCTGCACGCTTTGCGGGCGTGCCGGCTGCGCCTGCATGTGCAAGACGACAATGGCGGCATTCGGTGGGTGCATTTCCAGGTCAAGGTGGATGAGCTTGAGTAAGGTGTGATGGTTGGATTCGGGGAGGGCAGGGCGAACGACGCGGCAATGTTCTTTGCGTGGCGCGCCATCCAATACCAGTTTCGTTTCCACCCAGGCGATGGCCAGTGCGTGCTCTGCCGCGCGCGCGAGGATCTGCTCGAGCATTCGGCTCAGGACAAACAGCAGCTGCTCCAGCAGCTCAACCGGATGTTCCAGTTCCGTGCTTTCACATAAAACCGCATCAACGGGTTGTTGGGCGGGTGTAAGCAGGTGCGGGTATTCACCGCGTGATAGTGCCTGCAGCCGGTAGCCCGCCTGACCAATCCGCGCGATGAGCGCCTTTCGGGGCAGGGCGGCCAATGCGCCCAGTGTCCTGATCCCCCAGGATGCGAATGTTTCTTCCTGCGATGCTTCTAAGTCCAGGACTGAAAGAGCAAGTGGCGACAATATCGTGGATTCATTTCCAGGCGCGATGACGGTGGTTCCAGGAAAACCCCGCGCGGCCAGTACAGCGGAATAAGCATTCGAGGAAGTTGCGATGCCGGGTTCAAAGCCTGACGCCACAACGTCCCGGCGCAGTGCGGCCGCAATCTGAGCGGGTGCGCCAAACAGGCGCTCCGAGCCGCAAATATCCAAAATGAGCGTGGCCTGGGATGTAGTCTCCGGCGCAGATGCCAGCACCTCAATCCGGGGCGAGAACCGCTCAGCGCATTGCATCAAGATCAGGAAGGCGGCATCTTCCTGCGGCTTTGCCCTTGCCGACACGAAGACGCCATCGAAGGATTCCGCTTGCAGCCGGGCCATGCCGATTCCAAGTCCAAGACTTCGTGCTTGGGTGTTCAGCGCGAACACGGTCTCAAGCGGTGGATCGCCCTCCAGTATGGCGACAGGACGTTTGCGTAATTCAGGTTTAAGGAGTGTGAGGGCTTGCGCGGCAAAATCGCGCAGATGCAGGCAAAGATACAGCGCGGCAGGCATGGCTCATCTCGCCCCTTGGGCCGTGCGCTCCCATGCCGTCGTGGCAGCGGACGCCGGCTTCTTCCCGAACGGATGCGCCAGCTCGCGCGCACGGGCGCGCTTGCGGTCCGCCTTTACGCTGAACTCAAATCCGGTCAGCAGCGGCAAACCTTGTTGGTTCCCGGCTGCATATTCCCACCGCTCGTTCGCCTCTTGGCAATGCAATACCACTGACGCACAACTGTTCGCGCACGGGGTGCGCGCCAGAAGCAGGAAAAGGGTCTGTGACTTTTCCGCTTGCAGCCGATAGCGGTACCAGGTCGCCAGGGGCACGCGCCGCACCTGTTCGGCGCGGACATCGCCCATATCGAGCACGATGACGCGAAACCCTCCGGCATTCAGCAACAAGTCCGTGGCGCGCAACGCCTGATCGAGCGTTGCCCATGACAGCTTGTCCGATTTCCCGGTCCGGCCAGCCCGTGCCCAGAGCAGACGCCCGAGGTTGATTCCAATCGCAGCACCGGAAAACGGATCGAACGCGTCCGCCACATCTACATAGGCGCACGCGGCCCCCTGCCGGGTGGCTCCGGCAAGAAGGGAAGACACGAGCGTGCTCCTGCCGGAACATGCCGGGCCGGTGATTTCCGCGAGGGAGCCTAGCGGCAGACCTCCCTGCAGGAGGTCGTCTACCTCGGCAATGCCGGTTGGTATCAGCTCCGGGGCAGGCTGGAAGCGGACGGAAAGCGCTGCGGGAATGCGGGCGGCCAGGGACGATTCGATTTCCTGCCGGATTAACGCCGCCGAGCGCATGGATGCATTTTCGCCTTTTATTCGCCTAGTGAGGCTATGCGTCCAGGAACGGTTTTGTCAATGCGCTGCGGATTGCTGTACGTTGGTGAGCTCTGTCAGAGACTTAACCAACTTAAACGAGGTAATTTCCAAACAATGGGACTAGCACCGGTGTCAAAGTCCCAGCCACGTGTAAGACTCTACCTTAAGGTATTAGAAGTGGCTAACCGTGGCTTGACATTCTTAGACTGGAAGCATAGCCTTATGCCGATTCGGTGAACGGAAGGATGAAGCTTTTTCCAAGCTTCTCATCCGAGGGGGCTTCTACTCACCGCTTTCCCATCGTAAAGGATTAGTGTGTATTGGACCTTAAGGCGGCGGGAGTTCGCCTTAGTGGGAGAGTTGTACTTCGAGGATGAGTTCTCTTAGGAGCCTCTGTTATGCACTGCGTGTTGTTGAATTCACCTTGCGGCGATGCTTATTGGCGCATACATCGGTCCGTTGAAGTTCTTGGTTATCACGAGCAAGAAGTACGGATTCTTCTTGCTCTTTATTTGGAAAATCTAGCTCCAACTGGAACGGAAAACTATCTGGGCATGATGCATCGTGGTCATGTTGAGTGCAAAATCGTCCCAGCTTGGCCCTTACCCCAGCATCCTGACGAAGTCAAAGCGGAACTCCGCGCGAAGGACTCCATCCTGCGACAGCTTTATGAACCAGCCTTCACGCAGATAGACGGCAGACTAGTTCAGCTGAAGGGGCTGACGACGTGGGATACATGGCATTCCGTCAAGGAACGGCGCGTCATTCCTGAGAAGGATGGTTGGAAGCTTACACGGTCGTCCGAAATTCCGTACATGGATTCTGGCGGTTGGGTTCCCTTTACGACTTGGCGTATCGGTCCTTTCACGGAGTCGGCTTTTTATTTAATTACGTGTGTCCTCGGTTTCACCGGGGAGACCTATCGCGAGTTGGTCGACCGGGAGTCCGATTTTACAGTCGACGGACCAATGCGTCTCTTGGCTCGTGTCAGGGACGATTTACTTCGATTGCCGCAGCAAGACCGCGCGAGGTGGGTTGGTGAGCTAGCACGCTTTGAATGTTCTCACTTGCTCCCGGGCGACGGATATGACGTGATCATACTTGCCCCTCCCCTTGCTGAAGAAGTACGCACTTCCGGTCAGATCGGCATCGCTTCGGCACCGCTGCAGCCCGACCGGGGGAGTCGACACCTTGCTGACAGGTTCATCGCTTCTGACCAGAGATTCAGCATGGTTGTTGAGTACGCTGTCGAGACCCCACCCCAACCGGGATTTGGGAGCGTTGCACACCTAAGCTAAGAGAGGTCGCCCTGATTGGAAACCACGCCGTACAGCATTTCTATGTCCCGCGAACGACGCGGGACCGCTACAGAGAGCACGGCTGAGGCGTACCTCTATCTTGGCATTGTACGGAGTGCTTTCAAATCCGCAAATAATGTTCAAAACACGAGAGTGAAGGAAGCCTTGGCCTTCTTGCATGACCAAGAGTCAATGGATTGTACCCGATTTCTGCTGTTTGCTCTGAGCGTTTTTGAAGAGGCGGATGATGAGTTTGTACGACGCTACGATTCGTTTTGGGCCACGTATGGTGCGATTAGCGCCGAGGTCTTGCGTCGTCAGGGGCAGACTCACATCGAAATTCATCCCGCAGAGGTCAGCACTCGTTTTGCAGTTAAGTCTAACAATGCACCGTGGGATATTCGAGAGAGAATAATTAGAGGTTTCGTCGAGGTCGCAAGAAAAAACAGATCGCGCGACATGTCGTTTTGGGCGGCCGCCCATACTTTTCTTCTGCACTGCCAGGAAGGCATAAAGAGTGATTCGAGGGCCGTTCGCGCCTCAATCGAGGCTCTGGTCAAATTCTGGGAGGCATTGGCCTTTACGTTTGGCGAGGCGACGGATGTCCGGCAGCAGTTAGCCGCGGTAGCGATTCCGCTATTGGATTTGATCTTGGAAGGGCACCTCACTTGGAGCAAGGGTTTGTCTCAGTGGAAGGATGCTCTTTTCCATCTGAAACTCCCTGTTGCTGATCCCTTGCAAAACGAACCTCTGCCTCTCGAAAGGGATGCGCTTATCCAGAAGCCCCTTGACAAAGCCGCAGAAAGAATCTCGACACTCTGCCGAGACCAGAATCATCCGCTGCACGCGCCACTCAAGGGAGCCCAAGAGCCCCTGGTCTGCTATCTGCATGGCCTCTTGCAAGAAGGTGAGCGAGCAGCGCCACCGGACTCGTATGATCAGGCCGAGGCTATCTTTAGATCCGGCCCCACGGAGGTCATTAAGACAGTCCGTATTGCAGACATCTGTCTGCGAACCGGCCGTGGTTTCCGCATCGAGGTCGACGGAATATCGCTCGAACACTTCCACGATGGAGACACGAGTGTTAGTGGAGATGTGGAAGGTAGACGTACACGGCTCGTTGATGCCTTTATGGAGGACCAACCACAGCCGGTACGGATAGATTCTGTCGATCTTAGAATTCCCCACCCGGTCGGAGAGCAAAAGGCGAAGGTTGAGGAAGTTTTTTTCCCCGCGAGGGTTTTGCGTGCATGGCCGCTCGGGAAGAACCGCTCCGGCTGGGCGCTATTAGCCCCCCAGTCATCACAGGTGCCCGACTCCTGGACCAGTTATGTGAGAAGCTTGACCTCCATCATGCGGAGCAAGGCAGCGTGAGTGAGTTTACGTGTAACTTAGAAGGGACATTTGAAACCCTCGATCAAAGCTGACCGTCACGCCGCTGGCCCCCTTCCCTCCGAACTAGTCACAATTGTCGTTAAAGAGCTGATCAGTTGGGTTTCCCAGGCCAGACTCAGGAACATCTGCAAGAAACTCGACCTGACAGAACCCCCGGAAGCGGACGCTCCGCGAGAAGAATACGGAAAGATCCTGAAGCAAGCTCTTGCTGGTAGCAACAGTGCAGACCTTCTACTCAGTCAAATCTTGAAGGAATTTGTTAAGAGTCGTCCCCCGAAAAAGAACACCCATGCTTGGGACTCCTGGCAAGGTAAGCACTATAGCATCGTGAGGGCACTCAGGAAGCACGGTCTTGATCCCGACGGTTTCCCTGTTGGACCGCCAGTTATACCGCCAGATCTGGAGGCCGCGCTAGTAGTGTTGGGTTCAAAGGTAAGCGTCCGAGAGAAATTGAGGTTAGCCGGGCACCACCTTCGAGAGCGAAAGTGTTTCGACCCGAAGACAACTGGCGCTTGGCTGAGGTCGGCGATTGAAGTCGTGCACAGCGAACTCGTTTCCGAACTGCAGACGGCCCAAGAACGGTTCTCCAGCCAAAGAGACGCTGACCGGCGGGCGCATCTGTGCAAGATCGGCTTCATCTCAAAGTCCGAGGAGAAGGTCAGCAACTCGATCTACGGGCTGCTTTCGGCGGAATTCATTCACGAGGAAGAGCATGATCGGTCGGCACGAAAGGATACAGCGGTGTTTGTCCAGTCGACTGTGCATAGCTACCTCATACTTCTGCTAGGAAGACTTAGAGAGGAGAGGGACGGGAAGATCCGGAAGGACGGTAGGCGCGCCGGAGACTAGGCGTGCGAATAATGCAGCGCAGCGTCCTCGTTAGATGGGATAGTCCGAGAATCGGCCAGCTCCCGAACTCGCTTGATTGATAATCCTGAACTTGCTAAGATATTTTAGTTTCTTTCAAGCCTTTACGGGCGAGAAAAGACGGTGATATCCGGCCAGACCGCCGGAGAGTCGGGAGGCCGCTGCGGCGGCCTTTTGTGTTTCTAGTCAGAGCGTGCAAAGCGCTTATAGAGCAGGTAGTGTTCCATTCCCATGCGTTTGTGGCCGAACTTTTCTCTCACCGTGTGAACTCCCCGGTTGCACAATCTGTCCGCGAGCCCAGGTTCGTGAAGGATTCGCTCCAATTGCTCCGCAAGTTTGTTGTGGTCTCTTGGCGGAAAGGCGAGGGCGTTCAGCTCGGGCTCAATCACATCAGTGATGCCACGCACATTTGCCGCAACAACAGGAACGCGCAAGGCCATCGCCTCGATGAGGACAAGTCCGAGAGCTTCGCGGACAGATGGCAATACGCAGGCACTACTGAGTCTGTACACAGCAAACATGTCATGCAATCCAAACGACGTAAACCGCAGGCTGTCTGCAACTCCCTCAACCTTCGCTATGTCTTCAAGTTGATTTTGATATCTGCGCTCATCGTTACTCGGGTTATCCGATTTTCCGGCCACCAGGAATGTGAAGTGGAGTTTCCCGCTAAGTCTTCTCCTTAAGGCGCCTGCGGCCCGAACGAAGGTCTCCAAGTCTTTGCCAGAGTCCAGTCGTGCGGGACAAAGTATTACGTGCGAAGATTTGCTCAGGACAATCCCAAGATTTCTCAAGCCTTCCGCCGCGATACACTGACGGCCTGTTCCGAATCCGATAATTGATGACAAGTCCACCCCGGGCCAGATCATATCGACCTTGTCTGGAGATATACCGAAAGTGTGAAGTTCGTCTCGATACACGTTACAGGTTACGACAGACCTGTCTGACTGTTGTACTAGTGCAACAAGCGCCGCGATTCTTGCATCACGCTGTTCTAGGCCATCAATGCGGTTACCCGCAGGTGACTGATGAAATGTTGCGAATGAAACAGCCTCAGGAAATGCAGCTTTGAGATGCATTGCTACGTACACTCCCTCGAAGTGCTGACCGTGTATGATATGCGGTCGAAACTTCCGGCAGAGTTCGAGGCCGTAGGTGATCACAGATTCATACGGTACGCGACCCTCTCTTGAAAAGGAGCCAGCGTGGATCTCCATGTTTGGTTTACGACGTTGGACGTGTGGATTTAGAGCGCTGGAGGTAAGTACGCGGATTTCGTTTCTCGAGTTTCCGCCTTGGGTTCTAACGGATAGCAACGCCTGCGCTAGATAGTAGGTGTACACACCGCCTCCGCCGGGTACAGGCGGAAATTGGCTAGAAATCAATAGAATTCTCATGTTATGAGTTCCAGTATTCTCGTCGCAGGATTATATCGCGCAACCCGAGTCGCGAAGGCAAGCTCCTGCGGCGGGTGCGGCTGCGACCTCGTCGAGGCCGTCGAGAAGCCGTACGGCATTGTCGTTTTGTGTGGCCTCCTGCTTCGTCGCGCCATAACCCATGCCGACCAGCTGGTCGGACGGCACTTCCTAGAAGCAATTCTTGAAGGGATACTATTCAGAGACGGACAGGCAAAACGTAGAAGTCGTGCTTATAGGGCACTGGGCTAAAAGCAACCTCTTGACATCCTGGTGGCCTTTCGCATATCGTCGTTGGCAATTCGGCGAACGGAAGAGAGAAACATTTCAATGCTTCTCGTCCGAGGGGGCTTCTACTCGCCGTCTTCCCCAAGAAAATAGGGTTGAGTCAGTCACGGCGCGAACTAGCTGCCGCGCGCGGTATTGCGTGCGCGGACTCTACGGGTTGTGCGTTGGCTAACCTTCACGAAAGCGGGCCATGGCATCTTGTGGCATCGCTTGGAGGAGGTTACTCGCGCATTTGAGTCCGAGAATGGAACGACTATTCGCAATTTGGGCCCTTGGAATTTCGACAATACTTTTGGAGTCACTTCGATGGGTGTTCGTGCCTTGCTTCCAGAGTTGGCCATTATTTTATTAGTGTCCCTCGGCATTCCTGTATGTCATGCACAGGCACCAACTGGCCCCGTGCCTGCTTCGGCACCGACCAGTCCTGCGCCTCCACCTGCAGGCGCGGCTACAGGACCTACCTCACTTGACGCGAGTAAGCAGGCACAAAAGGCTACCACTGCGGTCAATAACGCGGCGAGTACGGTATCCAAAGCCAGCGATGCGGTGACCAAAGCTGGCAGTTACACAAAGACCATCCAAGAGATAACCGGGTCGACGGCTAAGTCGACTCAATCCGTGACCGACAACCTGCAGACTCTGCAGGCAACGATTGATGGGATCCAGCAGAACAAGCTCCTCAACGTGCTGACGGCAGCACTGAAAGACCTCGATGGCAAACAGAGCGACACAGTCGAATCCGGGGTCAATGGTGCGTGCGACCCAGCTCAATTGAAGCAGCCCTCCAGCGGAGACCAGCAGGATGTAACGGATGCTCTAGCCAATTGTGGCACTGCGCAAAAAAACGCCGCCACCACCCTGGCAGCCGTGGCCCCGGCACTGACCGGTCTGCAGACGGCCATGCAGAGCATCTCGCCCTACATGGCGAAGCAATTCGACCTCTTAACTGACAAGCTCAAACCCTTCGCGGACGCAAAACTGGTTTCTTCTGACCCAGCGGTCGCGCCTCCCGGAGCTCCGGATCCGGTGGTTCTTCTCCAGGTGCTGCCCAAAGGCCTGCCCGCGCTGAGGGAGGCGCTGAACGCCGCTAGTGCGTACCAATCGGCCTGGAACAACATGAAGGCCGCGGTGCAATCAACGAACTCCGGAGGTGTTTCTGCGCCAGCCGCGAGTAAAGATGCTCCCGACGCTGACGCTGAGTCCAAGAAGCTGCAGACCGGCATCGAGAGTATCGAAACCAAGCTGGGGGGATGGTTCGCCGTCATCACCACCAAGCTTTCCGCCGATGCTCAAACGCTGGATGGTAAACTCTCCGCGGTGGCCAGCGAACCGGCGAAAAATAGTGCCGACGCTTTGGGTGATGTTCGCGAAAAGACCGACACGTTGTCTGCCGTACAGTTCATCGTCGATGCCTGGCCTCCCATGGTGGGTTTTCTAGTGGACGGGCAGCCCACTGGCTTCAGTCTCAGCACCACGAAGACCAACTTCGAGATCCTGCAGAAGTCGGTCAATGTCTTGCGCGCCTCCATCTCCCGTGTACACGACGCCCTCGCGGGCGATTTCACCGATTTCGAAACCGATCAGGTTTCGCTCTATTATTTTTCCGACGTTGCTCGGCTCATGTACGCCTTGAACGACAGATTCCAGAACATGGGCGGCGTGGCGGAGGCTAAAGCGCAGGCTGACGCTCAGCGCACCGCGCTGACCCAAACCGAACTTGATCTCGCCGATGCTCAGGCCACCGTGAACCGCTACCAGAAGCAAGTGCTCGATCTGCAGGAGGAGCAGCGCCAGGCCAATGAGAAACTCAAGGGACTAAACTCCAACCTCAGCAAACTCGCCAGCCGCCTCAAGCAAGCGCAGGACAGCAAGGCCATGGCCGATACAAACTACGACACAGCGTCCAAGCAGCAGAATCCGAACCCGGCGACCGGTGTACCAGATCCCACGCTAAACTCGAGTGTCGACAAGGCCAAAGCTAAGCAGACTGCTGACGCCGCCAAGTTAAGCGACGCCCAGTCCAACTACGATGCTGCCAAGGCCGAGCGCGACAAAGCGCAAGCACAAGCTGACGACGCGCAAAACCAGAAAGACAGCCTGCCAGCCAAGCTGGCGGTGGCGCAGCAGGCGATGAGCGACGCTCAAGTCTCAGTCTCGCAGCAACGCAGAAAAATGCTGCTGGCTGCCCAGGCGGAGTCGGATGCTTTCGCCTTCGCGCGCGACAACACGCCGTTCATGTTCGCCCCAGCCGACGCCTCCAGTCCCGATCCCGCCAAGCGAGTCATCCTGTACGCGTTCAACGACAACAAGACAATATTCATGCGAGGCAAGCCCCAAGACTTGTCTGTGGTGAAGCACATGATTGCCGTCTTCGACAAACCGGCGCCCCAAGCACGCCTCACCTTGTGGACTTTTCAGCTCAGTGCTGACTCTGGCCAGAAGACAAACAAGAAAGCTGCCGGACGGCTCAATGAATCGATGGAGATTGTGGACCAGGAGTTGGGAGATACACGGGCGCTGGAGAACACTGCCCTCGCCTGGCTTCGAGATGTGATCAACAGTGAGGTAGCGAGGTCAACAGGTCCAGACAACCCAAACTGCAAGGACTTGGTCCCTAACGCAAGTGACGCGGATTGCGAAAAACTCAGGCGCATCGCGTTCTACGATACCTTGGTCCTGAGGCAGCTGAATTTTGACCTCACGCGCCCGAGCGCCAGCGACCCCAATCGCTTAGCGTTGCTTCGGAAACTTATTCCCGACCCTGCCGACACTACCACTCTCGGAGAAGCCTTGCTGGCTCTGAGCCTGGCACCGCCAGACACAAGGAATCGGGTCCGCAACACGTTCGAGCAAGAGCTGAGGAGTCAGCTTGGTAAGTTGCCCCAAAAGACGTCATGGCGGCCTACGGACCGGCAAGATGGAGATATTCTCCCCTTGACCTGGCACGCATTGGGCATTTGGCAAAACGAAAGCACAGCGTCGAGCAATGGTCTCAGTTCAGCTCAACTGGAAATTGTGAGGGCACTCCGGGCGTCGTATGACAACTCTGTTCTTTCTGACATCCTCAAGAAGATTGAGGGCTGGCGTGTGGAACTAGGAGGCCGCTCCACACCGGGACAATGCCCAGCGCCTCCAGTTAAGTGCCCCTCGGATGCTGGCCTATACTCTAACCTGGACAGTATAAAAAGCAGAATCTCTACGTATGTAGAGCGTGGCAAAGCCCTCTTGAACAAATCCGAGGCCGACACCCTAACGACCTTGCAAGTCAATCCTGACGTACCTTCGCACGATGATGCAGTGGCGAGGGCGAGGCTTACTCGTAAAGCAATTAACTTGCTTCCTGTTGCCGATCAAGTCGCTTACGACGACTTGGATCGCGAGAGGCTGAGTCTGGAATCGCGTCTAGACACGATTAAGAAGCAGTCCGTGTCCGTCGTAAACACTCTGAGGGCTTACGGCATCGACGCCGGAGACCTGTTACCGAGTACCGCCATCCCCGACAGTGCAGGAGACAAGCCTGATACGAGCAAACAAAACTCTGGCGTGGAGTCTTCCGCCCAACGGACTGCAAACCAGGCCACCGCACAAAAAGTTGTTGTCCAACAATCCATTGCCCAAATTAAGGAGCGAGTTCTGAACTACGCAGGGCTTAGCACTGCCTCGCCGCGAGTCGCCGCCGCTGACGAAATGCTGAAGGAGATCATCATCGCGGTCGAGGACGACCTGTCTCGAGACTTTGTTCAGCCGATGATCAAAAGACTACGGATCCGACTCATGACGGAAAGAGGCGTGGGCGTAGGGGTTGTGCAGCGGGAATCGCTGCTTGCGACGAACCGCGGCGTAGCGCGTATCGATCCGCGTGCATCCACTCAGCTCGCGGTGGGAGACCAGGAAGACATCCTTAGCGGCATCCAGCAACTCGCTCAACTCTACGCCACGGTGCAGTCCGGGGGCGCACTGGCCGCGCTCGGTGCACTGCAACAGCAGCCTCGGGAACCGCGACCGGAGATCTACGCTCTTAATACAGGAAACAAATTCCAGGTCACCCCGATATTTGACCCTTCTGGGCAAGCCTTGCGCTTCAAGTTCGATTTCGTCGCGACTGCGAACTTGCAGGAGCCCAATGGCACGATGAACACACAGATGGCCCGAATCGAGCGCCACACTATCAACACGGAAGTACAGCTCAGCAATTTAGAAACCCGCGAGATATCGCGTTTCGAGGTCAATGCGAGGCTTGGGCTGCCAACGACTTACTGGGGCGGCATTCCCGTCTTGAAGGATATTCCGCATGTTCGCCCCTGGGTACCGTTGATTGGTTGGTTCGTGCGCAAGGGAGGAAGCAACGCCTCCGCGCAGCAGAGCGTAATTTTTGGGCAGACAACAATCTATCCAACGATAGGAGCTTTGATTGAACTGGTTTCTGATCCGGGGAATGTTCCTGCTGCCGCTCCAACCCCGTGAAGGGTCACTGCCGGTTGGTGAATAAAAGAGCGGTGATGGTAAGAAAGGAAAGTCAACTATGGACGGAGAGATTACAGACTGGAACGCTTCTAACAGACGGGGTAAGGTCTCTGGCGCCGATGGTACTCATCTGGTCAGCGCTGCGGACTGTTCTGGCGGGCTGCAGACGGTCCTCAGCAACACTGCCATCCCGCCCGATGATGCGGTGGAGGTCACGTATGATGTGGCGGGAACTGGCGAGGCGATCAATGTTGACCTGGCCCGTTCCGTCGCATTGGCAGCCGCCGCAGCGCCGATGGTTGTTGCTCTTGCTGCCAAGAAAGCAGCACCGACGCCAGTGGGAACAGGAAAAGCAGCAGAGGCCCCAGCTGAAACGGCCAAGAAATCTGTCGCCAAAAAGGTCGTGCCCAAGGAACCTCTGAAGCAACCTCGAAAATCGGCTCCCAAAAAGAGGCGGCCATGAAACACGTTGATTTACCGTTGATCGCAATTTCAACAGGCCTAGGCACCGCGCTGACTCAGTTGAGGAAGTCGAAGCGATCCGCCCTGCTATCAGAATACGAAGGCAAATATCACTTGTTTACTGTCGGCAATATCGCCGCTGGCCGATCAAAAGGCATCAAGAGGCTATCGGATCTGAAATCGATCGCAAAACTGAAACCGAAGACGGCAGCACCGCGCCGCGCCGCAGTGCAAGTTAAGAAGGGGCAACCAGGTGGGGGAGGTGCTACTCGGCGGCAGGGCTTTAGCCACGCTAAGGCGGCTAACATCGTCCGCCAATCTGCCGCACGCTATGTGTTGGGAGCCATCGCTGGCAAGTTTGCCTTTCTTGGAATACAAAACGTCAACATGGCATTGAAATTTGTCTCTAGCCCCAAGGACTTGTATTGCGACGGACCCCGGCACCATGACGATTTTCCGCCGCCCGATGTCTCTGAAGGGGACCCTTGCCCGCACCGGGACGGCCACAGAATCGTTTCCGCAAGATGAGGTCTATTTACGATGTTCGGAACTCTTCTCGATAAGCTGCAATCACTTTTTTCCAAGAATTTCGTGATTGGCAGCATTCCGTTATTCGCCTTTCTCTTTTTGCACGGGCTGATGGCCTACCGTGTCTCCTACTACTTCCAAGGGTGGGTCCGGACCTACTTCCTCTCGCAAGACATATTCCGTCAGGCAGTACTCTCCTTCGCCCTGCTTCTGGCCACGGTCATCGTCAGTTACGTCTTGTCGACGCTTAGCGTGTTTATGCGCGAGATTCTCGAAGGGAAACATGGATTGGGGAAGTTTCTGTCCGACGCTCTGAGTCAACGCTACCGCGACCGCCTGATTGAGGTTGAAAGCGAATTAAGGGCAGCCAAGACGAAGAGGCGGAGGCTAAAGGGAAAACAGGATCTCTGGACACGTGAGTTGGGCGAAGCTTATCAGCTGGGAGCAAGGGTAGCGACCTGTGTCTACCAGGCCCGCCCCGCCTTAGTTGCGTTATCCGATCGCCTAAAAAGCAACCAGGAGATTGCTTTGGTGGAATTGGAAACCGAGGTGCAACCTCTGACTGCCACGCTGCGGGCCAATAACCCCGAACTAGAGACGGAGGCGTCTAGGAATCTGGACCGTGACCACGGTACTCTGCTGCAACTGATCCGCTACGCCAGCGATGCGGCTCAGGAGCAATACACGCAATTGTTGACTGAGTTCCAATTCGACTACGCGGGTGAGGATGTTGCTCCGACGAAGCTGGGCAACATTTCCCGGGTCGCGCCACACTATGCCGCCTCTCGCTACTCCATGAATCTGGATATCTTTTGGACGCGGCTACAGAAAGTCATTGCGGCAGATGCAAATTTCTACGCCGTCTTGCAGGACGCAAAAATGCAAGTTGATTTTCTGGTTGCCCTCATTTGGTACACGCTCTCGTTCACGCTGATCTGGGTCATCGCCCTTCCATGTATGGGTGAGGCAATGGACCTGTTTCTGGGTATCGCGATTGTGGGTCCGCTTCTGGCCTACGTCTGGTATCGGGTTGCGCTACAGAATTACCGGGCTTTTGCCAATGTGCTGTGTGCTTCGGTCGACTTGTTCCGGATGGATCTTCTAAAGGTGCTCCGAGTTCCGCCCCCGTCCAACGCCGAGCAGGAGCGCCTGATCTGGGAGACGATCGAGCAGCGATTGGTCTTTGGCGAACACTCGAACATCACACTACAGACGAGTTGATGATGCCGCTTACCTCAAGAGACTTGGCGCACTACGGCTTCGGCATACGGACAGCGGCAGTCGCATTGTATGTCGTGTGGGTCATTACGGGCTTTTGCATACTCCGCTGCAAACAGATGGAACCCAGTCACCTAACATACATCGCAACACGCGACCTTCCGGCTGGGCATAGGTTGCATGCCTCTGACTTTGAATTTGCTCCCCCAATCCCGGCAGGGGAACGTGACCGCCTACCGGAATGGTTGGATCCGGTGGGAAAGTATGTCGTTGAGCACCATCTGGCGAACAAACCAATCGCGCAGTCTGATCTGCGTTCCAGGCCGGTGATCAAGGTGAGCGAGGACGAGAAGGGCAAAGAGATGGCCATCTACTGGTTTTCGTTGGAAAAGCAAGCAGCTCTGGCCAACGTTCTGAACGCAGAGTCTAACGTTGATGTTTGCTCCGGAATTTGCATCGCTCAGAACGTCAGGGTTTTGTCGGTCTCTTGTGGTGGAACGACGACGTCTTCCGACTGTTACGCTGCACTCGAACTTTCAGCCGAAAGCAGCGTAAAGCTTGCTCCCGTCGCAAAAGACTCTCGTCTTATTTTGCGAGGCGATTCAACGAGGTGATAGATGGCGGATCCTAACTGGGACCAAGGTGTGGACATTGATGTGCCGGCAAAACCGACGCACGGTAATTGGACACAAGCTGTAGAGTATGTGGACGCGGCCAAGCGATTGAAATTCGTGGTCGACGACGAACGGCCAGACCCAGCCGCGGCCCAGCAACCAGCCAGGGTGCCAAACAAGTGGAACTATGCGCCAGACCGCGCATGCACCGCAAATGGTGACCCAAAGGCACCCATCAATCCCGCTAACTGCCTGATTCCTGATGCTCCTCCGGGCGCTTTAATCGCCAAGATCGGCGGGAGCACCGCAGGTAAGGCCGGCGACGGTGTGAAATCCTTTGTCGTAGGCAGTTTTTGCGTCATCGACATTGACGACAAGACGAAAGGGACGGTGTACCTGACCATGAACGCGGACCCGATGGGTTTGCTAGAGAGAACTGGCCAACTTCGTGTCAGGGTGTACCGTTCCGGCTGATCTGAAAGGACTGCATCGCGCCATCTTTCGACACACAGTTGGCAACCCGGATAGGTCCGCCATCGGTGTGCAACAGACTCCAACGAATCTGAATACGAAGTGATAAGCGTCTTGATCCCAACCCACAACCCAACCCACAGTTTGAGGTGATTTGTACGACTTCCGCGAACTTTGGCAGTCCCCGCGGTCTTGTAAGTTGTTGTAAAGCCTAGTACGTCCAGATTCACACGGTGGAAGTCGTAGGTTCAAATCCTACAGCGCCCACCATTCAAGTCTCTTGCTGTTTCCCGCCAGCCATTCCACCTTTCAGATAAACTTCAGCCTTACTTCGTAGAGTGAGGTACAGGAGAAAAATCCCAATGAAGTCGATTCAGTTTTTGGTACCTTGCGTGGTAGTTCTTGGTTGCGCACTGAACCTCGGGGCGCAGCCTCAGGATTCAAAGGCAACGAAAGTCAGTATGGCCGATGCGCGCGCGACCGCTCTGGCCAGTTCGAACGGCAAGATTAAGAGTGAAGAGCTGGAAAAGGAACACGGCAAGCAGATTTACTCTTTCGATATCCAAATGCCGGATGGACTGCACGAAGTGAACGTCGATGCTGTCACCGGCAAGTTGATCGATGACAAAGTCGAAAGCGCCGCCGACGAAGCAAAGGAAGCGGCGGCGGACAAAAAAGAAGCCGCAGCCAAGGCGAAGAAGGCTAAGAAGGCCAAGACGGACGCGGCTGCGAAACCAGACGCACAGTAAAGGAAGTCGACTCCCTAGGTCGACTCCCTAGAGAGATACGAACCTGTTGCGATACGCCGTGTTGTCAGCGGGTTCGTGTTTCTGCTCCAGATCTTGCTTCAGGCTCTAAGATGGCTTGTAGGTGCGCGACCCGAGATGAAGATTTCTTCGTGGTTCCTCAATTCGTGCTTGTTGCTGATTATCAGCGGAGTGAGCCTGGCTCAGTCGGTTCCCTCCGCTTCATCTGAATCCTCCGCAGCGATCGTGTTGCAGACAGCGCCCGCAACTGCCGATGTTGCCGCCCATCCTGAGCCTTCGCCTGCGACTGCCCCGACGACGATTACCTTGCAGGATGCGTTGAAGCTGGCGCGCAAGAACAGTCCGGCGTATCAGTCCGCCTTGACTGATTTTGCTTTGGCGCACGAAGATAAAGTCCAGAGCCGCGGCGCGCTGCTGCCAAACGTGAATTTCAACACGCAGGCGATCTACACGCCGCCCGCATCGAAAACCGCGACGACCAGCAGGTTTATAGCGGCGAACGGGATCCATGAATACGTCAGTCAGGCGAATGTGCATCAGGTCCTGGGGCTGGACACATTTGCGACGTATCGAAAGACCTCCGCGGCCGAGGCTGTCGCACGTGCGAAGTCAGAGATTGCCGGGCGTGGGCTTGTGCTCACGGTTGTGCAGACCTATTACGGATTCGTTGTGGCCGAGCGGAAGTATGCCACAGCGCAGAAGGTGGCCGCCGAAGGCGAGCGCTTCTTGAACATCAGCCGAAAGCTTGAAAACGGCGGGGAAGTGGCGCATGCCGACGTGATCAAGGCGCAGCTGCAGTTCAATCAGCAGACTCGCGATCTGCGGGAAGCCCAGTTGGCAATGGACCACAGCCGTCTCGATTTGGCCGTGCTAATTTTTCCCGACTTCAACCAGAATTTTTCAGTCGTGGATGACATGCAGTCCCTGGCGCCGTTGGCTTCGTTTGCGGATGTAGAGAGTGCGGCAGGAAGCAAGAATCCCGAATTGCGGGCGGCCTTGGCCTCCCTGGATGTCGCAAAGCAGGATGTCGCCGCAGCCTGGGGCGGATTACTCCCTAGCGTTGGCCTGGACTATTTTTACGGAATTGACGCACCTAATTTTGCCACCAGAAGCTACTTGTTCGGCCCCACCGGGAACAAGATCGGCACCGTCAACAATCTTGGATATTCCATGAGCGCGACGCTGCAATTTCCGGTCTTCAGTTGGGGAGCGGGATATAGCAAAGTGAAACAGGCCAACCTGCGGCGGACCCAGACGCGGGTGGAGCTAAGCTTTACGCAGCGGCAGCTTTTGGCGAACTTACGCACCTTTTATGACGAGGCGCAAGCCGCGAGCGGAGAACTTGACTCGCTCAAACAGTCCGCGGAACTGGCGTCGGAGAGCCTGCGCTTGACCACCTTGCGCTATCAGGCGGGCGAAGCGACTGTGCTCGAAGTGGTTGACGCGCAGAATACGTTGGCTTTGTCGCGGAACGCTTATGATGATGGTCAAGTGCGCTACCAGACGGCGCTGGCCAATCTGCAGACGTTGACAGGAAATTTGTAAGACTGGCAGCTTTTTAAGATTGAGCATCTCGAAACTCACCCATGGCGAATCTAACTTCGGCGGTTTTGGTCGGTAGCAATCGTAAGGTTCCCGCGTCCCGCAAGGGGATCCTGCTCGCACCGGTGGCTGTTCTTGCCCTCTTTCTAGGCGGCTGTTCCAAGGCGGAGAAAGATCCCGAGCCGGAAGTCAGCGTGGAAGTTGCGCCCGTGGAACAAACCACGATTCAGCACACGGTATCCGCGGAAGCCGTCCTGTTTCCGCTGGAGCAAGCCGCCATCACGCCGAAGATCAGCGCGCCGGTTAAGAGCTATACCATCAAGCGCGGAAGTCGCGTCCACAAAGGCCAGTTGCTGGCCGTGCTGGAGAACCGCGATCTGGCCGCAGCCGCACAAGACAATCGCGGTTCGTTCGAGCAGGCGCAGGCCGCCTACCAAACGACAACCGGCGCCGGCCTTCCAGAAGAACTGCAGAAATCTAAGGGAGACATGGAAGCCGCCCAGAAGATGCAGGATGCCGAAGAAAAGCTCTACAAGAGCCGGCAAGAGCTGTTCGAGCAAGGTGCGTTGCCGCGGAAAGATCTCGATCAGGCTCTTGTTTCCGTAACGCAGGCACGCAGCCAGGCTGAGCTGGCGAAGCATCACTATGATTCCCTGGTCGCCTTCGGCAATCAGCAGGGGCAGAAGGCAGCCCACGGGCAGTTGGAATCCGCGGAAGGCAAGTATGCTGGCGCGCAAGCTATGCTGAGTTATTCCCAGATCCGCAGCCCCATCGACGGCTTCGTCACCGACCGTCCTCTTTACCCCGGCGAAATGGCGGCAGCCGGAACGCCATTGCTGACCGTGATGGATCTTTCGCAAGTGATCGCAAAGGCGCACATCCCCCAAAGCGAAGCTGCGGTGCTCAGAGTCGGATCGAAGGCCACGATGATGGTTCCCGGCGTGGAAAAGCCGGTGGATGGGAAGATCACGGTGGTGAGTCCCGCGCTGGACCCCAACAGCACCACGGTCGAAGTGTGGGTGCAAGCAAAGAATCCCGGCCAACAACTCAAGCCCGGGACAAGCGTGCAGCTCTCTATGCTCACAAAGGCGATACCTAACGCGCTGGTGATTCCGGCGGCAGCCGTGCAGCCGGGACCCGATGGGACGATGATTGCGATGCTGTTCGGCTCGGATAACCTCGCGCATCAGACAACGGTTCACACGGGCGTTCGCCAGGAAGACGACATCCAGATTCTGGACGGACTCAAAGTTGGCGACAAGGTCATCCTCTCGGGTGCTTATGGCTTGCCGGATAAAACCAAGGTGAAGATCGAGCCTCCGAAAGAAAAAGAGCCCGATGCCAAGGGCGACGCCAAAGGCAGCAAGGATGACGCGAAAGATGCGAAGTCCGACGCCAAAGACAAGGATTAGCTCCGTCGCCAGGGTTGAGCGCCGTTACCGGTGTGGTCAAGTCGCAACAGTTTTGATCCAGAAAGAAAAACTGCCCGAATTTGCGTTCCACAAACCGACCGGCCAGTTAGAAATCCACAGCGTCCTCGAAAGAACACTTGCGCGCTGTTCTGTCATGAATTAATCTCCCGCCACGTCTGTTTCTGGAAAATCCAAAACGCCACGGGGTTTTCCGTCGTCGAGTTCGGCCCTGCTCGCTGCTCGTGTGTTCTGTCCCAGGAAATCAAAATCACACGCTGGACCCAGGAGATCAAAATGTCAGTTCGAACGCGTTGTCTCGCGGGGGGCTCGGCTACTCTCGCCTTGCTCCTTCTCTGCACCGTTTCCGCGTCCGCCCAAGGACACGTCGTCACCCGTTGGAACGTCAAGCATGACGTTTCCGCACCTCTCAGTGAAATGATCAAAAACGCTCCCAAGGCCCAAAAGGGAGCCAAACATGAGGCCGAACCTCTGAAACGGATCCCGCTCCCGCCGGGCATGTTGCCAGGTGTTGAAGATACGGTTCGCCAGCGCACGGCTGTCTCGAGCACGACGCCCGGCGCGTCCCTAAACTTCGAAGGCTTGGGTAACGCGCAATACGGGTTTACCGTGAGCAGCGCCCCGCCGGATACCAACGGAGCGGTGGGTGCGACGCAGTATTTCCAATTAGTAAACTCATCGTTCGCGGTGTTTAACAAGACGACAGGCGCGCTTGTGGCGGGCCCGACCGCGACGAATACGCTATGGTCCGGATTCGGCGGCGGCTGCCAAACGAACGATGACGGCGACGGAATCGTTGTTTATGACAAGCTTGCGAACCGTTGGGTTGTCAGCCAGTTCTCGGTTTCGACTACACCGTTTCTGCAGTGCGTGGCCGTTTCGACGACTTCGGATGCCACGGGAACCTACAACCGGTATTCGTTCCAATATTCTAATTTCGACGATTACCCAAAAATGGGCGTTTGGCCTGACGGCTACTACACCACGTTCAACATGTTCAATGGCAACACGTTTGTGGGAGCCGATTCCTGCGCTTACGACCGCGTGTCCATGCTTGCCGGAAGTGCCGCGCAGCAAGTCTGCTTCCAGCAGGGCTCGGGGGTTGGCGGCTTGCTGCCCTCCGATCTTGATGGCACGACAGCACCGCCTGCCGGATCTCCGAATTACCAGATCTACTACGGCACGAATTCGCTCCAGTTGTATAAGTTCCATGTGGACTTCAGCAACACTGCGAATTCCACCTATACCGGTCCCACCAACATACCCGTGGCGGCGTTCTCGGCTCTTTGCGGCGGTGGAACTTGTATCCCCCAGCCATCTGGCGGCAACCAGTTGGATTCTCTTGCGGATCGCTTAATGTTTCGCCTGGCGTACCGCAACTTCGGCAGCCACGAATCGCTTGTCGTGAATCACTCCATCGTTTCAGGCTCCAGTGGCGGAGTCCGCTGGTATGAGATCCAAAATCCGAACGGCACTCCCGTGGTTGCGCAGCAGTCCACGTTTGCGCCGGATTCGAACTATCGCTGGATGGGCAGCGTCGCCATGGATCAATCTGGCGACTTGGCTGTGGGTTACAGCGTCTCCAGTAGCTCGTTAGATACGTCGGTCCGATTTGCAGCCCGACTCGCCAGCGACCCGCTCAATACGCTGGGTGCGGAAGTCAGTGCGGTCGCGGGCGGTGGCGTGCAGAACGGCAGCACGTCCAACGGACCACTCAGCCGATGGGGAGATTACAGCGCCATGCAGGTCGATCCCGTCGACGACTGTACGTTCTGGTACACGCAGGAATACATCAAGACGACCGGCTCGTTCAACTGGAGCACACGTATCTCGAGCTTCAAGTTCCCGAGCTGCGGTGCTTCCGGACCGACCGCAAGCTTGAGCCCCACCAGCCTGACGTTCGGTAATCAGAATGTAGGTTCGACCAGCGCTGCGCAGAACATTACGCTCAGCAACAACGGTACGGCGGCCCTCAGTATTACCAGCATCGCCGCCAGCGGAGACTACGCACAGACCAACAACTGCGGAGCGTCTCTGGCAGCGGGAGCGAACTGCGCCATCAGCGTGAAGTTTACGCCGACGGCGGCAGGAACGCGCACCGGCACGATTACCGTCACGGACAACGCTCCGGGCAGCCCCCAAACGGCAAGCCTCACCGGAACCGGCGTTGCGGTTGGACCCTCGGCCTCACTCAGCCCGACGAGTCTGACGTTCGCCAGCCAGACCATCGGCACCACCAGCGCAGCCCAGAACATTACGCTCAGCAACGGCGGCAATGCCGCGTTGACCGTGACCAGCATCGCGGCCAGCGGGGACTACGCGCAGACCAACAACTGCGGCGCATCCGTGCCCGCGGGCGGCAGCTGCGCCATCAGCGTGACCTTCACGCCGACCGCCGCAGGTACCCGAACGGGAACGATCACGGTGACCGACAACGCAACAGGCAGCCCGCAGACCGCGAGTCTGACGGGAACAGGAGCTACGGCGGGTGGCGGCCAAACTGCTGCGTACGACTCCACACTGAAGGCTCCGAAGTGCGGAACCCTGGGCAACTCCTGCGATTCCGGTCCGTCACTCCTGCTGGGCAGAGACACCCTCTCCGGCGGTGCTGAACCGAATCAACCGAATACCATCAACAACTCCTGCGCCGACGGCACCAGCGGCACGTTCCACTCCGATGAATCGAATGATCGCATCGTGGTGGCCACGACCGATGGCACCAACTTCGCCCCTGGCAAAACCGTAAAGATCAGCGCCACGGTATGGGCCTATAGCGGCTTCACATCTGATGCGCTCGATCTCTACTACGCGGCCAACGCGAGCAGCCCAACGTGGGTTTTGGTCGCCACGATTGTGCCGCCCGCAGCGGGTGCGCAGACGCTCTCGGCGAACTACACCTTGCCGAGCGGCGGCTCGCTGCAAGCGGTGCGCGCGAACTTCCGCTATACGGGAAGCGCCTCGTCCTGCAGCACGGGAGCTTATGACGATCACGACGATCTAGTCTTCGCCGTGGGCGCCGGAACTCCTGGCTTTACGATAGCTGCGGCTCCATCGACCCTCGCCATCACGCAAGGCTCGACGGGAACCAGCACCATCACAGTTGCCAGCCAGAACAGCTTCAGCTCAGCAACCACCTTGACTGCAACGGGTCTGCCCACGGGCGTGACCGCTGCGTTCGCTACCAACCCGGTAACTCCGCCTGCGAACGGCACTGCTACTTCGGTGCTCACGTTCACAGTTTCGTCTACAGCAACGGTGGGAACTTCGACTGTGACCGTAACTGGAACATCGGGCTCCATCGTGGCAAGCACGCCGATCACTTTGACCGTGAACTCCTCTTCGGTCGGTCCGCAAACGGCGGTCTATGACACGACGCTCAAAGTTCCAAAGTGCGCGACGGCGAGCACGTCGTGCGATTCAGGGGCATCGCTTCTGCTTGGAAAGGACACCATGTCCGGCGGAGCCGAGCCTCACCAACCGAACACCATCAACAACTCCTGCGCGGATGGAACCAGCGGTACATTCCACTCCGATGAATCGAACGATCGCCTCGTGATCGCTTCGACGGACGGGACCGCATTGACGCACGGCAAGACGGCGAAGGTCACAGCTACGGTCTATGCCTGGAGCACAGGCTCGTCCGACGCGCTGGATCTTTACTACGCGGCCAATGCCAACAGTCCAACCTGGGTATTGATCGGAACTATCGTGCCACCGGCCGGAGGAGCGCAAGCGTTGTCTTCAACGTTCACGTTGCCGACGGGCGCTCTGCAAGCTGTTCGAGCGAACTTCCGCTATCAAGGAAGCCCGTCCTCGTGCAGTACAGGCTCCTATGACGACCACGACGACCTGGTTTTCGCCGTTCAATAAGGGCGGTAAGAAGCCATAACAAGGGCCGGAATCCGATAGGATTCCGGCCCTTTTGTACTTTCGAACAGTTAGGCGGGCCAGCATGTACAATCGGTGCGATTTAAATACGAAATAGAAACTGGGGCAATGGATATTGGGAGCCAGTCGCGAGGTAGTTCGCCAGGACACCTGAGATCGATTCGGACCAAGATGCTATGCTTTTTCACGTTATGAATCTTTGCTCCAAATGGCAAAAAGTAATTTTAGCTGCCGCCATCTTCCTTTCGGTGTTCTTGTCTTGCGCCGCCAAGACGACTCAATTTGAAACAGCGGTCAAGCCACTTCCGAACGAAGATATTGCATCCGATTGTCACTATGAACTTGCGATACCTGCTCCAAGTCGGGCAGTGCGGGCGGTGTGGGTTATTTTCGATCGCGGCGATGATGTTCATGATCTTTTCGGCGATATCGCAGTACGAGCTTTTGCCAGACGATTTCGACTTGCACTTCTATTGCACGGTCACTGCCCGGGGAAAGCTCAGGAAGATCATGGGGACATGAACGTAGAGCCATCTGAGGGACTAGGCAGAGCTCTTCTTACCGCCCTTGATCAATTTGCTCACGAGACCGGTCATCGCGAGCTTTCGAGCGCCAAACTCATCTTCCTGGGATTCTCCGGGGCTGGGCCGCTCAGCGCGCGGCTCGTGAACTTCGTGCCAGATAGGGCTCTCGCGGCAATTCTCTCCTCTCCGGGCCATTTTGAGCCGGTCGGGATCGACACCGTGAACTTGAAGACTGAAGCCCTAGTCACACCGGAGTTAATCCTCACTGGCAGCGCTGACAGTATCTCCGGGACAGCTCGTCCTTACGGGTATTTTCAAAAATATAGGAAGCTCGGGGCTCCTTGGGCCTTCGTCGTCCAAAACAAGTCTCCTCACTGCTGTACAGCGAATGCGAAGGGATTGATGCTGCGCTGGCTGGAGGCAGTGATCAAACAAAGGCTACCAAATTCTCCGTCTGAGCCTCTGCGACGAATGAATCAGTTCAACGGTTGGCAACTGTTCCTCAAGACTCGGGAGACTGGAATCAAAGACAGTTTTGGTCTGAGAACGTTTGAAGTTGCGGAGGCGAGAGTTCAGAAGTCCAACCTCCCTATTCCAAAGGATACGATTGCGGCTGGTTGGCTACCGAACCATGCCTTGGCTCAGGAGTGGGTGTCTTTTGTTCAGCAGCGGCAACATCCCATTCTGCCGCTTCGCTAATAGGAATCTAACAACTGCGAGGCCAGCCGCAATTCGCGGCTGGCCTCGCTTCTTGCGTTCGGCTGTTTACTCTTGCGGTGTTTGCGCGGAGGCGACTGCCGGAGTGCTGGCGGTCTTCTCAGCGGCTGGAGTTTCAGCTGAAGTAACAGGAGCCAGCTTCGGGGCGTCGATCTTCACCGTCGCCAAAATCTTTTCCAGGCGATTGAAGACCTTGTCACGATCGACATGTTTCATGCCGGCTTCGTCCCGCGCCTCCGTGGTGACGTTCAGCGCGAACTCGTAGCAAGCGCCATTCTGGAAGGTACGATAGTACTTTGCATCATCCTGACGAGCGCCTTCTCCTGCAACGGACTCCTTCGTGATCATCTCCGCGTCGCCAAGCTTAGGATTGCTTTGCGCAACGACAGCGGAGCTTTCGGTAGACGATTTCTGCACTTCTGCAGTGGCCGTCACTGGAGCAGATGCCTCCGGCTTCGTTGCATCTGATGCCGGGACCTCGGACTTCGATGCGGCCGTCGTGGATGCGGTGGAAGCTGCCTTTGCGGATTCGGTAGCAGTCGCCACGTTTTCTTCTGCCTTGTTTTCAGCGGCCAAGTCCTTGGCTGCGGGCAGGCCGCATTGTTCCGCCGTGAGGGCTTTGTTTACGCTCACGCCGAAAAACGCGGAGGAGAAATCGGTCTTCGGAAAAGCCGTTTCCGGCAGTTTGACGACCGCGAGCGATACTCCGCCGTTTTGGGTAGAGATTAACGGCTCGGGGCTGGCGGCGATCAACTCGCTGGCGGCATCTCCAGTTTCAACGCCATACTTGCGCGGATAGACGAAGGAGACGCCGTAGGCTTTGTCTTTGTAGATTCTGTTTGTAGAACGTTTTCTCGCGACCTTCTTCAGATCGGCCTTTGCGACCTCCGGCGAAGGCGCAGCAGGGCTGGACGCGTCCAGGTGTGGCGGCGTCGTGGGGATCTGGCTGGATGAGTTGGCGGGCTTCGGCTTATCGCTGGAGCAGCCAACGGCGACGGAACACACGAGCAGCACCGCTGCGAAGATAGCCGTGCCGATATTCTTTTCCCAAACCACGGAGCTTGGGGATTCTGCAATTTTCCTGACCGCATCAAAACTTTTCATGGTGACCACCTCCTGCTGCTGAGCAGCGATCAATCAGAGTGCATGGAGGGAGCCAAGATTAAAGTTGTTGATTTACAAGGCACTTAGCATGATCGGCCGGTCCGTTCAACGTGGCGGCGAAGACACGCTGTAGACGCGACGACACATTGCAATTGCGGATACCGGCGTCCGACCTGCCTGCAAAGATAAAAGGGAATCCGAACTTCGGATTCCCTTTCGATTCTCATACGCTAGAGCAACTACCTCAGCGTAATCGCATTCTTCAGCTTGAACGACAGTGCCGTTTCCGCCGGGAAAGCTACGTCTTTGTTGCCGGTGTAGGCTGCGCCTGCTGTGCCTGCTCCGGCGCCAGCGAGGGCTCCGATGCCTGCGCCCTTACCGCCGCCAGCGAGGCCACCGATCAGAGCGCCCACCGCTGCGCCGCCGCCACCGATGATCAGATTCCGCTTGCCCTTGCCCTTCACAACCTGCGAAACGGTGCTGGTTGAGATGTCATACGAAGTTCCGC